>Ga0129307_1000384_pt1 | contig 70765 bp, 45 predicted proteins | sample P1105metagenome_FD_94437 | JGI IMG/M metagenome (GOLD analysis project Ga0129307, IMG submission 94437) | Capybara group fecal microbial communities from Wisconsin, USA - P1105 metagenome | ecosystem: Host-associated > Mammals > Digestive system > Large intestine > Fecal | place: USA: Wisconsin...
CTGCAGTTCGTCTTATCGCATCGACTCAACCATGAATAATGATTAGTGGCTCATTATTTTTTTATCAAAACTGGCTCATTTTTTTATTAGCGCTCTGGCTCAGTTTTTTATTGACAAAGGCATCCACTCAGGATTCGTGCGGATATAAACGGCAACAGCTAATGCCGCAATTACAACCGCAGACGCCGCGATACGGATAACTCGTTTTTTGCCGCTCGTTTTACCGTGAATTCTATTCTCCACAAGCATATCCTCCCTGTATTTTGTATTGCTGCTCAGTAACCAAAAATCCCCGAGTTCTCGGGGATATGCTGTATTTTTTTACCATTCATTGTAACGCTGCTTGTACAAAAACATCGCTGCCGCAAAAATCATGTACCCGACTGCCGCTCCCATCGTATTCGTTATCACGTCATCGACCTCGGTCAGACCGCGTCCAGTTATGTATTGCATCGTCTCAATGAATGACGAGAACAGGAAGCCCGCGAACACGGTCGCCACAGGATTGCGGAACGGCTTTGCCACGCACGGGAGCAGCGCTCCGAACGGGACAAAAAGCAGCACATTAAGAAATATCTGCATGAACCAGAACTTGTGGTTCGGCTGCACAAGCATCGCCTCGAACTCACGGAGCGGAGTCAGTACCACTCCCCTGTTTTCTGGCGTGCGGAGCACCATTGTCTCGCGGACGATGAAAGTGAGGCACAGGACTCCGAGAATGTAGAGGAGAAAAGTGCAGTTTACCAGTGTTTTTAGTTTTTCATATTTTTTCTGATGCACATTCTCACCTCCCCAAGTCAAGCTCTGTGCTCAATAAAAACCAAGCCCTCGGAATCGGCTGTATGCCTGACTCCGAGGGCTTCACTTAGCCTATGTGTAAATTATACCATAGAAAGAAGATAGTGTCAAGTGCTCACTTTCTGTAGCCGTTCGGGTTCTGCTTCTGCCAGTTCCAGCTATCACGGCACATATCTTCGAGCGTTTTCTCCGTCTTCCAGCCGAGCACCTCAAGTGCCTTGTCTGCATTCGCATAGCACTCGGGTAAATCGCCTGCTCTCCTTGCTCCGTAGACATGGTTCACCTTGACGCCGTTCACACGCTCGAAAGTCTCAACTATCTCTGTTACGCTGTAGGGCGTGCCCGTGCCGAGGTTGAATATCTCGCAGCACTTGGCATTGCTGAGAATGTAGTCGATAGCCTTTACGTGTCCCTTCGCGAGGTCAACAACGTGGATATAGTCACGTGTGCAGGTGCCGTCTGCGGTCGGATAATCCTGTCCGAATATGGTCAGGCACTCGCGCTTCCCGACTGCGACCTGTGTCACATAGGGCATGAGGTTGTTCGGGATACCCTGCGGATCCTCGCCTATCATACCACTCTCGTGAGCTCCAATTGGGTTGAAGTAGCGGAGCAGGACTACAGATAAAGCCTTGTTCGCTGCTGCTGCATCCGTCAGGATCTGCTCCATCATGGATTTCGTCCAGCCATAGGGGTTCGTACACGCACCGCGCGGCATCGTCTCGAAATACGGTACCTTGTTCGCTTCGCCATACACTGTTGCGGAGGAGGAGAAGATGATGTTGTACACATTGAATTTTGCCATCGTTTCGAGCAGCGTGAGTGTCGTGTCGATGTTGTTGCGATAGTACATTATTGGCTTTTCCACAGACTCGCCGACTGCCTTCAGTCCTGCGAAATGGATCACAGCGTCAATGTGATTCTCGCTGAAAATCTTTTCCATAGCAGAATGGTCGCTGACATCCGCTTCATAGAGCTTCACGGATTTGCTTGTTATCTTCTCCACACGGCGTATGGATTCGGGACTGCTGTTTGCATAGTTGTCCGCAACTATAACGTCGTAGCCTGCGTTCAGAAGTTCAACCGCAGTATGTGAACCAATGTAGCCTGCACCACCTGCAAGTAGTATTGTTGACATTTTATGTTTCTCCTTTCATAGCTGTATGCCGTTCAGCCGTAGCAATTTTCTTGCTGTATCCACTGAATCCACACCAGTCTTATTTTTGACTGGTGCAAATTCTTTACTTCTGTCAACCTCATAGGCAAGACAATCCTCTTGTAGCTTCACCATATCCAACACAAGTGTTTCAAACTTGTATGCATTAGGTTCATCGGGAGTAATGATATTCCCCTCTGCATTTATATACTTTATCTTCTTAAAAGCTCGATGTAGTGGTAGCTTGACAGAAACCGTCTGATTCAACTTGTCCACCAGAAACAGATAATTCAGAATAACACCATAATTATACGAAAGAGTTCCGTCAGCTTCACGGCTATAGAGCATTTCATCCGTCATTTCATAGTATTCAACAATAGAAGGCTTCCCATCTTCGAGGCAAAGCACTCCGACTTTTTCCTCGGGAGTAGCCTTCGCAACGACTTTGGCTCCCGAAACCTTTCCTGACTCTATCACAGCACCAATAAAGCACGGATCAGCAATACGCTGTAATACGTTGTCAACAGCAAATACATTCAGCCACTCAAGCTTTGCTTCTTTCACGATTTGCAGCATTCCTGTCTTTGCCATCGATGCATACCAGCCGCCGTTACCATTCGGCGCAGTTGATATGACACCTGTTCCCGACAGCATAAGCTTACCATTCGTATCCACAGTTGGAAGTTGTTCCTGAACAAAGAACCAGACATTCTCACTACTATATCCGAAATAGTTATGCTTTTCAAAAAACTCTCGAGTTTCCTTGTTATTATCCACACTTGTCATAATGAAAAGCGGAACCCACGCATTGGCTTGTTTCGTTACTTCAAGGAGATTGTTGATCAAACACTCAAAAATATACAGTTCTCGCTCCACTCCAATGTTGAACATTCCTTTGGGATGGTCAAATCCTAGACGGCTGCCCTGTCCGCCGGCAAGGAGAACTGCTCCGACTTTGCCGTGGCTGATAGCTTCAAGTCCTGTCTTGGTAAACTGTTTCCGATTGTCAGCTATTTCTTTCAGCGTCGTTGCAAAAAGCGGCTCAAACTTGCCACGCTTTTCGTTTATCTCCCTTGCACTTAGTACAGAAAAATCCAAACCATCGATCTGTCTCACCATTGCAAGCTGATCAGATTCCGAAAGAGTTTTCATATGTGCAGCAATATGCTCTTGATGAAGCATATTGAGAATTTCAGTAGTCTTATGTTTCATTTGTCGCCTCCAATTCATTAAAATGTCAAATGCGAAATGAACGGCGCACGATGGTTCTTGTACCATTCAGTTCAAAAAATTACAATTTTCTTTTACAGAGATCCAGTGCAGATGCGATGTCTGCATCCATATCTTAATACTTATATTCACCAAGTCTGCCAACGAAGATGACTCTGCTCTCCTGCTCAGCCAGCGACTTATACTGCGCATAGAGCGCTCCGTTTTTCTCATCATTAACAGAATAATAGAGCGCGTCCCCACTGTTTCTCGACAGAACCATTGATGAGCTTCTCATAGCTGTCACTCCCCACAAGAAAAACAGCTTGCTCTTTGAGATTCTGCGACTCGCCAGTAATAACCTTAAAATGTTCTGTAATCTTCGTAGCCGCTTCTTCCAGAGTCATTACGCTCTCAATATTATTGAATGCATATATATATTAAACGGAAGTGAGAACAGCTCATCCTTATAAGTTCGCAACTGAAGAATTGGTAAAGCAATTGAATATTGCAAACTAACTGAAGTAGGTTCCTACTTCGTTGTTATTAGTATGAAAAATGTATGTGCCCTACTTGTGAACATGAATCCCCTAATACGCCTCATTCTCCAATATTATTTATCATCAATCTTCACTCAACTGTCACTGACTTTGCCAGATTTCTCGGCTTGTCCACATCAAAGCCCTTACCTATGCTCACGTAGTAGCTTATGAGTTGGAGAGGGATAACGGACAGGCTTCCCGCAAAGAGGGGCTCTATCTGCGGAACATAGCATACAAACTCCGCGGTGTCCTCAAGGAAGTAGTTACCTGCCGTTGTCACTGCCATGACCTTCGCGCCTCGGCTCTTGACCTCGACCATATTGCTTATGGTCTTCTCAATAAGCTTGGTCTGAGTAACCACAGAGAGCACGATAGTGCCGTCTTCGATGAGGCTGATCGGACCGTGCTTAAGCTCACCAGCCGCATAAGCCTCGGAGTGGATATAGCTTATCTCCTTGAGCTTGAGGCTGCCCTCCATACCGATAGCATAGTCAATGCCACGACCGATGAAGAACGAATCGGTGATGTTGATGAGCTTGTTGGAGTACCACTGCAGGCGCTCCTTGTTCTCGAGGATCTTCTCAATTTTCTCGGGGATAGTATTTATCTCGGCGAGGAGCTCGTTGTAGTGCTCGTCTGTTATCTCCTCTCTCGCCTTAGCGAACTGTAACGCGAGCAGGTAGCCTGCCACGAGCTGACAGCTGTAAGCCTTGGTAGTGGCAACAGATATCTCGGGACCCGCAAGCGTGTAGAATACGTTATCGGCTTCACGAGCTATGGACGAACCGACTACGTTCACGATACCGAGAGTCTTAACGCCACTATCCTTAGCCATTCTGAGAGCCGCAAGCGTATCAGCGGTCTCGCCCGACTGAGAAATAACGATGACCATACTCTTCTTATTGAGCGTCATTTCGCGGTAACGGAACTCGGAAGCAAGCTCCACGCGAACCTGCAACGATGTCAGCTTCTCGATAACGTACTGAAGGTCCATACCAACATGGTATGCAGAGCCGCAGGCAACGATGTATACCTGTTCAAAGCTCTTCATCTCGTCATCTGTAAGGTTTACGGAATCGAAATGGACAACGCCGTCGGTAACAATGGAATTAATAGTGTCACGGATAACCTTGGGCTGCTCGTGGATCTCCTTGAGCATGAAGTGCTCGTAACCGCCCTTTTCAGCAGACTCAGCATCCCACTTAATTTCAGTGAGAGGCTTCTGAATCTCCTCGCTGTCGATGTTGTAGAACGTCACATTTCCCTTTTCGAGCTTTGCAATCTCCATATTGCCTATGTAGTAAACGTTGCGTGTGTACTTGAGGATAGCGGGAACGTCGGAAGCAACGTAGCTTTCGCCGTCAGCGATACCGATTATCATCGGGCTGTCCTTACGAGCGCAGTATATCTCGCCCGGGAAGTCCTTGAACATAATGCATAGCGCATACGAGCCGCGGATGCGAACCATAGTACGCGCCAGAGCCTCTACGGGAGTGCACGAATACTTCTTGTAGTAGTAGTCAACAAGCTTTACGGCAACCTCTGTATCAGTCTGTGAAACGAATGAATAGCCCTTCTTGATGAGCTTCTCGCGCTGCTCTTGATAGTTCTCGATGATACCGTTGTGAACACCGATAACATTGCCGTCATCAGAGCTGTGAGGATGAGCGTTCACCGCTGAAGGCTCGCCGTGAGTTGCCCAACGTGTGTGACCGATACCACAGGTACCTTTGACAGCCTTTCCCTGATTCGTCATATCAGCCAGCACCTTGAGCTTGCCTTTTTCCTTTATTACCTCAGCAGGCTTTTCGCCGTCACGAACAGCGATACCAGCCGAGTCATAGCCTCTGTATTCGAGCTTTGACAGTCCGTCCAGAAGAATGGGCGCTGCCTGTTTTGTTCCTGTGAAACCTACAATTCCGCACATGGTGGTTCTCCTTTTCTTCTTACGTTAAACTCTACTTATGATAGTTTACAATTCTCTCTTACAAAGGTCAAGTGCAGATGCGATGACTGCATCCATATCATAATACTTATACTCGCCGAGTCGACCGCCGAAGATGGCCTTGCTCTCAGCATCTGCAAGTTTCTTATACTCTGCATATAGTTTGCCGTTCTTATCATCATTCACAGGATAGTACGGCTCATCACCAGGCTTCCACTCGGAGCTGAACTCGCGGCTGATAACTGTCTTGGGCAAATCATTACCGTCTGCATCCTTGCCGAATTCAAACCACTTATGCTCAATGATACGGGTCCACGGCGTCTCACGATCAGTGTAGTTCACAGCAGCATTGCCCTGGAAGTTAGGCTGATCAAGCAGTTCATTCTCAAAGCGTACAGAACGATACTCAAGTGTCCCAAGCTTGAAATCGAAGTACGCATCAATCGGACCGGTGTAAACCACCATATCAGCAAGCGCCTCCAGTTCTTCCTTATGCTCAAAATAGTCAGTGTTCAGGCGCACTTCGATGCCCTCCAGCATATTGGCCACCATCTGCGTGTAGCCTCCCACAGGTATTCCCTGATAGAGTGCGTTGAAATAGTTGTTGTCAAACGTCAAACGAACCGGCAGACGCTTGATTATGAAAGTCGGAAGCTCCTTGCAGTCACGTCCCCACTGCTTTTCTGTATAACCCTTTATTAGCTTTTCGTAGATGTCACGACCAACAAGGCTTATCGCCTGCTCTTCGAGATTCTGCGGCTCACCTGTAATCTCCTTACGCTGTTCTGCAATCTTTGCAGCAGCTTCCTCAGGCGTTACCACTCCCCACATTTTGTTGAAGGTATACATGTTGAAAGGAAGTGAGAACAGCTCTCCTTTATAATTCGCAACCGGCGAATTGGTAAAACGGTTGAAAGTTGCAAACTGCGTGATGTAGTTCCAAACTTCAGTATTGTTAGTGTGAAAAATGTGTGCACCGTATTTGTGGACATGAATGCCCTCAACAGTTTCAGTGTACACATTGCCCGCAATGTTTGGACGCTTGTCAATGACAAGAACGTTCTTGCCTGCTTTTTTCGCTTCATGAGCGAAAACTGCCCCGTAAAGGCCCGAGCCGACAACTAAATAATCATATTTCATTTTTAAACCTCCGCACGATTTCCATACAACTTCTTAGTAATCATTACGATTCCTTTTGTACTCTGTTTTTTCTTTTTTCATCTATAGCATAAACTGGACGAAAAATAAACTTATGAACACCTAACCTCTTACACAGAACGGCAAATAGAACAGGAATTGTAATGCTGATAACAACATTCAATATAATATTCAGATAAAAGTTGTTGATTCCAAGCTTTGATAATACTACTCTGTTTCCTGCTGTAAAAACGCAATGTATAACATATATTTCAAGTGAATATTTTCCCAAGAAACTTAGGATTTTCACATGAAAGAACTTTTCGTTTGAACAAATCAATCTAAAACTGAAAAGCAGGATTAAACACAACCCCAAAGCAATCATCAAATTCCATTTTCTACTGCCTATGATTTTTCCCTCTAAAAAGTCTTCGTATGTATACCCAACCTTAGTAAAAAATAGAAAAATAATGGATATAACAAAAGCAAGAACTGATAGAAACGCTTCTTTTGTAACATACCATTTTTCATTATGAGAAATCATTACACCCAGTCCGAAGAAAAAGGAATAATAAAGAAAATGTTTGATTTCAAATAAAAATCCTATTCTACTTGGTAAGAAATTACTTGCAAAGGAAACAAGAAATAAAGGTATTAATAAAACAAAAGGATTTGCTTTATAAAAAGCTTTCAACCTGAATATCAAATAATAAAACAATAGAACATATAAATACCAATACGGGTATATCGGTTTAACCCAAATAAACAGTATATCAATTATACTTACATTTCCGTTTGTGTATCTTCCCATAGCAAATTTGAATAGGCCAAAAAGAATACTGAAGACAATATATATTGCTGTAATATTAAGCATCTGCTTATTCACAGATGGCTTCGCTTCATCATTATATATATATGCTTTGCAAAAAACGAATCCAGAAACCATAAAAAAAAGCGCCATATGAAATGCATAAATAATATTATATCCGCTGCTCATAAATGCGCTTTTTTCTAAGAAAAGCCCCGCCCTGAGGTAGCCGTCAAAAACATGCCCTATCACAACGAGGAGGGTAGCAAAACCTTTCAGACAATCTATGTACAGTACACGCTTCTTTGAAGCCACCGTAGATTCCATTTTATTCACACCTCTGCACGGTTGCCGTACATTTTCTCGTAGTAGTTCTGATACTCGCCGCTGATGATAGTCTCCCACCACTCGCGGTTCTCAAGGTACCACTTGATTGTCTTCTTGATACCGTCCTCGAACTTTGTCTCGGGCAGCCAGCCAAGCTCATTGTGGATCTTTGTCGGGTCGATAGCGTAACGCATATCGTGTCCCTTTCTGTCCTCAACGTGTGTGATAAGGCTCTCGGGCTTACCGAGCTCCTTGCATATGAGCTTAACGATGTCGATGTTCTTCATCTCGTTGTGTCCGCCAACGTTGTAGACCTCGCCTACCTTGCCCTTGTGGATAATGAGGTCAATAGCACGGCAGTGATCCTCAACGTAGAGCCAGTCACGAACATTCAGTCCCTCGCCGTAAACGGGAAGAGGCTTATCCGCAAGCGCATTTGCGATCATAAGCGGAATGAGCTTCTCAGGGAAGTGATAAGGACCGTAGTTGTTGGAGCAGCGGCTGATAGTCACAGGCAGACCATAAGTTCTGTGATATGCCATAACGAGCAGGTCTGCACCAGCCTTAGACGAGCTGTAGGGACTGCTTGTGTGGATAGGCGTAGTCTCTGTGAAGAAAAGGTCAGGACGATCAAGAGGAAGATCTCCATAAACCTCGTCTGTAGATACCTGATGATATCTCTGGATACCAAACTTTCGGCAAGCATCCATAAGAACCTGTGTACCAAGGATATTGGTCTGAAGGAATATCTCAGGATTCTCGATAGATCGGTCAACGTGGGACTCTGCTGCAAAGTTGACAACGATGTCAGGCTTCTCTTCCTCAAAGAGCTTGTACACGCCCTCGCGGTCGCAGATATCGAGCTTCACAAAGCGGAAGTTCGGGTTGTCCATTACAGGAGCAAGAGTCGAAAGATTGCCCGCATATGTGAGCTTGTCCAGACATACGATCCTGTAGTCGGGATATGTATCAAGCATATGAAATACGAAATTTGAGCCAATGAAACCAGCTCCGCCAGTTATGATAATGGTCATATTAATTCTCCTTCATTTTATGCTGCTGATGATTTTTCCGTTCGCAGCATTCCTCAGATACTCACCATAAGGTGACTTGCCATATTTTTCAGCGGATTGTAGGAGCACTTCCCTGTCAATCCAACCACTTCGGAACGCAATCTCCTCAGGTGCCGAAACATTCACACCTTGACGATTCTCAACCATGTGAATAAACTCCGATGCTTCGAGCAGGCTGTCCATCGTACCAGTATCAAGCCATGCATAGCCTCTGCCAAGCAGTTGTACACACAGTTTTTCCTGCCGAAGGTACATTTCGTTCAGCGTTGTGATCTCAAGCTCACCGCGTGCAGAAGGCTTGACATTCTTTGCGTTTTCCGCCACACCTGCCGGATAGAAATAGAGACCGGTGATCGCATAATTACTCTTCGGATGCTGCGGTTTCTCTTCTACGGAAATAACTTTGCCGTCATCATCAAATTCAACAATACCGAAACGCTCTGGATCATTCACATAATAGCCGAATACTGTCGCTCCCCCATTCTCCTCAGCATTTCTCTTTGCCAAGCGCAGAACGGAAGAAAATCCATTTCCATAGAAAATATTATCTCCCAGTACCATAGCACAAGCATCATCGCCAATGAATTCCTCTCCCAGAATAAAAGCCTGTGCAAGTCCGTCCGGTGAAGGCTGAACCTTGTAACTCAGCGTTATTCCATACTGAGAACCGTCACCGAGTAGTCTCTCAAAGTTGGGAAGATCTGTCGGTGTTGAAATGATGAGGATATCACGGATGCCTGCCAACATCAGTGTAGACAGGGGATAAAAAATCATAGGTTTGTCATACACCGGAAGCAGCTGCTTGGATGTGACCATGGTCAGCGGATAAAGCCTTGTGCCGGAACCTCCGGCAAGGATAATGCCTTTCATGTCATCACCGTCCTTTCAGTGAACTATTATGCTTTAACAATATAGCAACCAACACGGTTGGAACTATCTGTTACATGTCCAAGATTTTCAGGGAAATAGCTTACGACCCTCAGAAGCTTTTCTGGATGCTCTTTTTTCAGCTTTTCAAATGCAGCGACATCCTCCTGCGTAAACATAAAGAGACTCTTAACCGCACACGGTTCGCTTACCTTTTCAAAAACTGGTTCCCTGCCGCACGCTACGTCAATCACCATTCGCACAAAATCGAAGCCTGTAGAGTAACGAACCAGATCACTTCCAATGCAGTCACCGCCCATTCTTCCGCCAATCTCGATCAATCGGATTTTGCCGTTTTCGTCAATCTTCAATTCGGAATGTGATGCACCGTTCTGGATCTCCAGAGTATCGAGTGCATGCGAAACGACCTGCTTCACACTCTCTATTGTCTCTGCATCAACAGGCGCTGGTTCCAGATGTCCAGTCTCAATGAAATGAGGTTCACCTGTGGTATACTTATACGTCATCTGCAAAAAATGATGCTGTCCATGATAGGAAATAAATTCCACACTATATTCCTGACCTTCAGCAAATTCCTCAATGAGTGCCTTTTTTTCAAAGCTTTCTTCAATCGCATGAGAAACCGCCTCAGAAAGGTCATCCGCATTGTAAAGCTTGCAGATTCCGCGGCTGCCGCTGCGATCCGTCGGTTTGACAATAATCGGATAACTTAGTTGCAACGCACTGAGATCGGTGGTTTTATTAACAAGATAACTTTTGGGCGAAGGATCACCGTTCGCCTCAAACGCAAGGCGCATTGCGTGTTTATTGGTGCTTTTATAGGTTGCTTCAGGGCTGTTTCCCACAAGTCCAAGTGCATCCGCAACATAATTGACAGTGACCATAGCCACGTCAGATGCAATGCTACAAATGCCACATATTCCAATCTCACGGCATTTTTTCAGGATTTGCTCCTTTTCAATAATACTGATCGGATAAAAATGGTCTGCTGCCTTTTCACCAACATCATTTGCAGCCCACGCAAACACATGCGTGGTATATCCCATTTCCTTGGCTTTTTCAATCAGTGGAAGCTGTAAATAACTGGCACCAATGATTGCAAGATCACCCATAAGAATTCACCCCACATTATAATAATTCAATACTTTTTTTCACGTTAGATATCTCACATCGCGGAGAATACACAACATGATAAGGAGCCACATCCTTATATGCATAAGCCGCAGCACCTACCAAAGCATACTCATTCAGCGTCACATGATCTCTAACTGCTGCACGTACTCCCAGAAAACAATGCTCTTTAATCGTAACGCATCCTGATGTTACCGCTCCAATAGACATCGTATTATAGTCTCCCATAATAGTATCATGTCCTAAAATTGCACCACCATAAAATAGATTGCCTGAACCAATCTTACAGCCGGCTTCCAGGATCACATTTTCCAAAAGAATGTTCCCTTCTCCTATCTGCACTGATGGATGGATCACGGCCGTGGGATGGATAAAATTCAAAAAATCAAATCCCATTTCTTTACAACGGCGACACAACATTTCACGGTAATCCGCCATATGACTATATCCGATCCCAAGCACCAGCATCGTATCTTTCCGTCCGGCTTCATTAAGTTTCTCAAACGTAATGACCGGAAGTTCTTTAAACTTCTCCTCTTGAATATACTGCTGATCCACAACAAAACCACAGATTTGAAAGTTCTGTACGATGCTTTCAGTTGAATGCAGATATTCCCAAAGCATTCTGGCATATATACCATTTCCAATGATCCACAGCTTTTTCATAGCAGCTTACCTAAAGTATTCCAGAACGGAAGTGATCACATACTCGCGATCAGCATCAGTGATTCCATAATACATCGGCAATCTGACAAGTCTTTCACTTTCCTTTGTAGTATACACATCTTCACCATCAAATCTCCCGAACTTCTCACCGGCAGGTGCAGAATGCAGCGGAACATAATGGAATACACAGCCAATCTCCTTTTCACGCATTGCAGAAATAAATGCAGTGCGTTCCTCCAGGTTCTTGCATTTGATATAAAACATATGCGCATTATGCTTACAGTCCTCGGGGATTACTGGAAGCTCGATAATTCCCTTGTTTGCCAGTGACTTGAATGCCTCATAATATTGATTCCAGATAGCCAGCCGATTCTCATTGATCTCATCCGCCTTCAGCAGCTGTGCCCATAAATATGCAGCATTCAGCTCCGATGGAAGATAGCTGTCTCCAAAATCTACCCAAGTATACTTATCCACCTGCCCGCGAAAAAACTTGGCACGGTTTGTCCCCTTTTCGCGCAAGATCTCAGCCTTTTCATTGTAAGCAGGATTATTGATCAAAATCGCGCCACCCTCACCCATCGAGTAGTTCTTTGTCTCGTGGAAGGAGTAGCAGCCGAAATCACCGATTGTACCGAGAGCCTTGCCCTTGTAGGTACTCATGACAGCCTGTGCAGCATCCTCCACCACCATTAGGTTATGACGCTTTGCGATGTCCATAATGGTATCCATCTCACAGGCAACGCCGGCATAGTGTACTGCAATGATGACCTTGGTCTTGTCTGTGATTGCCTGTTCGATCTTCTTCTCGTCAATATTCATGGTATCCGGACGGATGTCCACGAACACCAGCTTTGCACCGGCAAGTACTGGAGCATTTGCTGTACTGGAGAAGGTGTAGCTCGGAAGGATGACCTCATCGCCCGGCTTCAGGTCGCACAGCAGCAATGCCATGTCCAGAGCCGTGGAGCCGCTGGTGGTTAGCAGAACCTTCTGTGCATGAAAGCGCTCCTCCATCCATGCATTGCATTTCTTGGTAAAAGGACCGTCACCGCAGATCTTGTGCGCTTCCACCGCTTCCTTTACATATGTAAGCTCTTCGCCTACAAAAGGCGGTACATTAAAACTAATCATTTATTCTTCCTTTCCTTCCACTCTTCAAAACTCATGTAATCGGTATGAAGGGGAACATTAGGTTTATTGGTATTCAGGATTCTAGCAGGAACACCCGCAGCTGTACTGTTTTCAGGCACATCATGTGTCACTACCGCATTGGCGCCGATGGATGAGTAAGCACCAATATGGATCGGACCAACCAGACGTGCACCGGCACCGACAGAGACACCATCCTCCAGTACCGCAACCTGTGTCCTGCTTTTTCCGCTGTTGCCAATTGTCACCTGCTGTAGAATGGCACAGTTGTTGCCAATCACAGCATTTGGATGCATGACCACTCCGTTTGCATGGTAAAAGATGAAGCCATGTCCTATTTTTACATCCAGGGGAAGCTCCACACAGTAGTGCTCTGATACGTTTCTATAGCAGCGGTTCCAGAATCGAAACAGCAGTTTGTTTTTTTCACGCGCATAGATGCAATGCCTGTAAAAATACATCACGCGAAATCCTGCAAGGATGTTACGATTCAGCCAGACCTTCAGCAATTCCTTGAACCCGAATTCTGTGCCGCCAATCCGGTAGTAATCAGTATATATTGCAAATTGCATTTCAGACTTTGTCATTTTTTCACCTTCTGTCCAATAAACTTCTTTACCATATTCCAGATGTCTATCAGTGAAGAACGATACAAAAACAGCAGCAGTCCAATCAGAACAGCAAACAGAGCAACCGAGATCCAATTAAATCTGGCGAACGTGTTATAGAGTGCATAGCCTGCTATCAGCAGAGTAAAGAATAAAAACTTGGCATTTCCATAGTTGACATAATAATACCGGTTGGAAAGAATCATGCGCAGCGCCCAGAAAACAATATAGGAACATCCTGTGGAAATTGCCGCACCTTTTCCTGCCAAAACAGGTACCAGAAGAAGATTTCCTGCCAGATTGGTAAGGCACGCGCCAAGTGCTACAATGATATTCAGGTAACTTTTCTTCGATACTCCAATACCTGCACAGGTCGTTTCTGAAATCGTGTACATGATAGGATTAAAAATCAGGAACGGCATAATATAGGCAGCTTCGCGGAATTTTTCACCCAAAAGCAGGGCAAAGACATCCTTGACAAGAATCAGGGATATGCCCATGGCAAACATAATGACAGTAATCATCCTGTTAGCTTTCTGAATATAGGACGTATCCTCTGGATGCTTCACGTAGTGCTCCACCTGCATTGGTCCCCAAAGCGAATTGAAGGTCGTCTGAATAATCGCAAAGATGTTGACGAGTGTCATTGCACTGGAGTAGACACCGACATCTGCATAGGTGCAATAGGCATTCAGTGTCATTTTATCCAGAGTCTGAAACACGGTGGTAATACCCATCGAAAGAATCAGTGGCAGTCCATACCATATGATCTCACCACGATTAGGAAGCTCATAATTTATATGGATCTTCCAGAGATTTCTAGACGCGATTATTGCAAAGGCTGTTGGAACTATGAAAGAAGCAATTGTAGCTATCACAAGTAAAGCAAAGTATTGTGTTTTAACAGTAAAAATCAAAATCAAAGCAACTGCAATATAGGTCACTTTTGTAAGAATGTTACATATAGAGAAGAGTTTGCTTTGATATGTGATTCGCAACACCAAAATAGCTATTCTATTTGCAGTCGCCGCTACCACATTGATTCCCAGCAAAACCATAATTCCAGGAGTAAACTCAAACTGAATGATTTGAGTGACTGCCAGAATTCCTATCAAGGTCGCTACAGCAGAAGAAGCTAAAAGAGGAATCCAAAAACAGAATCGTAGCAATGACTGTTTATATTCGATTTGTTCATTGTCGTAATAAAAGCGAACTAATGATTGATCAAGACCAAGGCAAAGAACCATCAAAGCTATACTGGTATACATCTGAAAGATGGACAACTGACCGTACTCATTCGGATCCACGATACGAGTAATAACAGGCGTTGTCAGTAAGCCAATCGCCATACTGATGATCGTTCCGGTTCCTATCGCTAAAAAGTGAGAGATAAAACTTTTACTCTGTTGCTTTTCCAATTTACTCCCCATTTCTATTCGGTAAAAACACTATTCCAGCACTTATAAAAGTTCTCATCAGAATAGCGTTCTATTATAATCTTTCTGTTATTTTCAGAATCTTCAACAGGTAGTGGCTCCAACAAATCTTTATCATCTATCTGATTATAATCATATATACTAGCCCCTAAATCTCGATAAGTTTTGAGTAATGTATTTTCAGAAGCCATATAGATTTTCTTCCCCAGATATAATAAATTTGTTATGTTGCCATTTCCTTGCTGGCGATTATTATTAAAAATGCCTATATCAATCTGATTGAGGAATGCAACATACTCAGAATACTTCATAAATTGTGTCATTGGAACGAAATGTTCGCCGAATAACTCATTTCCATATTTGCATACCATATTGATGTATTCGGTGTTTGCAGGGTATGACAAAGGACAATAGATTTTAATCTTATCCTTGCATGGTTTGAGCCGTTCAAAAACCTCAATATGCTGACAAGTGTCTGTCGCTGAATGCCCTACCATAATGTGAACCAAGCCATCACTATGCTCACTCGTCAAAGAATCAATAAATTGATAAGAGTACATTGCATAATAATTTTTAGCATGTGTCTTATATCGTTTCAGCAATTCCGGGTAGTCATCGCCAGCTACTACACCATGAAGGTTCAGGATGAGTTTCTTTCTTTGATACTCTTTCAGTACTTTTTTGGGGTTCAATGAATTGTGATACTCATTGTATTGATTGTATAAATCTGCTCCCCATACTGTCCAAAGCACCTTATTGCAATACTTTTGTACTAAACATGCAATCACTTGTAATTGTTTATACTTATCAAATAACAAACTGTGAAGAATGATTCGATCATTTTCTTCAAACAGCATTTTTAAGCGTTGCTTATCATCAAAGAGTTCCCCCCACAGTATTTCATCATAAGGTAAATCTTCATGTGAACAAATATTGTGATTGTTACTAAAAATATAAAAAGTATGTTCGCTTGCTTTAAAAAGCCTTCTAATTCGCATCACATAATCAACTGTAAATTTTTCATTTGGAAAAATATGAAGGATATTCAAGCCATCGTCTCCTTTTGTTTCTACCCAACCATTCAATATACGCCTTGCTGATGGTTACAGTACTACGCGTAAATATATATCAAGACTAATTCCTTTCATAATCAATCGCGCCTAAACAAATCTCTAGTATAAACCTTGGCAGCCACATCATCCAGACAACTATCATATCTATTTGCGATAATCGCCTGGCTCATCGTCTTGAATTTCTCAAGATCATTCACAATCTGACTGCCGTAGAAAGTATCCCCATCCTTCAAAGTCGGCTCATAAATCACGACCGTAGCACCCTTTGCCTTGATGCGCTTCATAACACCCTGAATAGAACTTTGGCGGAAGTTGTCGGAATTGCTCTTCATCGTCAGGCGGTATACACCGATAACCACCCGGTTCTCGCCGACATACCCGCCAGTATAGCTGTTGCCTCCTGCGATCTGAAGTACGCGGTCTGCAATGAAGTCCTTTCTGGTCTTATTGCTGTCAACGATGGCTCTAATGAGTTCTTCCGGCACATCCGCATAGTTTGCAAGAAGCTGCTTGGTATCCTTCGGCAGGCAGTACCCGCCGTAACCGAAGCTCGGGTTGTTATAATGGCTACCGATACGCGGATCAAGGCAGACACCGTTAATGATTGCCTGCGTATCCAGCCCCTTCATTTCCGCATAGGTGTCAAGCTCGTTGAAGTAGCTTACACGCAATGCGAGGTAGGTATTGGCAAACAGCTTCACAGCCTCCGCCTCGGTGAAACCCATAAACAGCGTATCAATATCAGACTTTTCAGCCCCCTCCTGAAGAAGCTTTGCAAAAATCTCAGCGGTATCTCTACTCTTCTCATCGCAGCCTACAATGATACGGCTCGGATAGAGATTGTCATACAGTGCCTTGCTTTCACGGAGAAACTCCGGGCTGAAAATGATCCTATCTGTGTTGAATTTCTTTCTGACGCTCTCCGTATAGCCGACCGGAATCGTACTCTTGATAATCATCATCGCCTCGGGATTACTCTCCAATACAAGACTAATGACCGCCTCAACCGCTGACGTATCAAAGAAATTCTTCTGAGAGTCATAGTTGGTAGGGGCGGCAATAATCACGATATCTGCGTCTGCGTATGCCGCTTTTCCATCTGTGGTAGCTGTCAGATGCAGTTTCTTTTCTGCTAAATACTTCTCAATATAGTCATCCTGAATCGGAGACTTCTTCGCATTAATTAAATCTACTTTCTCTGGAACAATATCCACAGCAGTTACCTGATGATGCTGTGATAAAAGCACAGCCAAACTCAAGCCAACATACCCGGTTCCTGCTACTGCAATTTTCATTTTTCCCCTCCAAATTTAAACATTTTTTTAATCGCTCTTGAAATAATCATAAAATTCTCTGATGATACTGGATCGAGCTTTATTGCTAATCCCCAGTATTTTAACCCCTTTTTATAGCATTTCATTCCCAGATATACCCCCGCAAGAAGCATGTACCTACAATGCAGTATGTCTGGATATTTCTGATAATCGTCTTTGAATTCCTTTAGCAAATAAGTATAACCCTGATCTCTCTTTTCTGTAACTCGAGTAATTGAGACCGCAGAATAATAATATTTCACCAAAGGCCTATCTATATATGTTATTTTATAATGTTTTGCAATTTTTAACCACGCTTCATGATCTTGGGATGACTGAAGCTTTTCATTGAATCCCTTTACTGCACGCAGAGCATCTGCCCTCAAAAGCGGGAATGAAGTAGACCCGATAAAATTAAAGCAAAGCAACCTTTTAAAATCTGTATCGCCTTTAATATACTTCATATTTGGGCGCATTATCGTCATTTCACCTTTGTTGTCAATGGAATAATAGCTACAATACACCAATGTAGCATTTTCAGCCTCAGCAACTTTCAACTGCAACTCCAGCTTATTCTCAACCCACTCATCATCATCGTCCAAAAAAGCAATGTACTCACCTTTTGCATGTCGAATACCAGTATTACGGGCAGCACACGCCCCCATATTCTTTTCATGGACGATATATTTTATCTTGGATGAGCAGTTCTTTAATGCTTCGCCTATACTCTTGCTCAGCTTGACATCTTCAGGTGCATCATTAACTACGATAAGCTCAATATCTTTATATGTTTGTGACAATACACTATTAACAGCCCGAATCAAAATATCTATCTCTCGTTTATATGTTGTAATAATACAACTAATCATATCAATCACCACTTAGTATCTTATATAGATGTGAAAAACTCCAGTATTCCATTTTGCTTTTCTTTTGAAGAATAAAAAAGGCAAACTGATTAACAGATAAAACATTGAGTAATCCAATGTATCCACTAATGCAGCGGTAAACACTGCGGTCATTCCAGCAAAGAATATAGCATATAGTTTTCTGTCTTTTATTCTATCTATTGTAAATGCAACAAATACAATAATAATCAAGAAAAACAGCAGTGCCAACCATCCCCCATGAAATGCCACATTCATCAAATGGTTATGCGGATGATTAACAGCTGTTCCATTTACTCCATGCGAACTCAGAAAGAACATTCTCATATCGCTTTCTGAGGAATGTACTCCATAACCAAACAACGGATTAATCTGGAGTAGTTTAAATACAGTTCTCCATAAATACACTCTGCCAGAAAGCGTTATATCTTTTTTTAGATAATCGCGTATGATAAACGATATCGAATCAAGTAATATTTCACTAACGAGCAGATAGTTCAGTACAGAAAATAATAAAAGTACGATTCTTGCATTTAGAATCCGCTTGTTTATCTTTGGGATAAATAACAGCATTGCAAAAAAAGCCATGAATGCAACCATTGCACCCGCAGACCACGCATAAACTATCGAAAAAAAAGATAAAAAAGAAATTATATAAGCATGGATCGTAAAACGCCTATGCATGATATACGAATTCAAAAAAACAAGAATTGTTAGCGGCAGCAGCACATAAATCCATCGGTTCTCTATTCCTAGAATTGTGTTCGTAGTATTGGCAAATGGAGGTATTCGCAATACCCGTGGAATAAAGGTAAGATAATGCAGTCCAAGAAGAATCTCCAAGTAATATTGTATTCCCAAAAGATAAGATTTCAAATTGACCCGATTCACTAACTCAGCTAGCATCAGCATAGAAATTGATATTAATGCTGGTCCCATAAACCTAGTAACAGAACCGTCATTCAGAACAGTACCTATAAATGTCGCGGTCTGGGCCAGCGTCATAAATACAACATACTTTGAAAACTTTAGATTAAACTGAAAGCAATAATCTATAAACAGCACACAACTCGCTACAAGCTTCATGACTAAAAAAAAGCGATCGAACATTTCAAAACCGCCTGTTTTGAATAATTGTGGCTCAATAAAAGGAACAGTAAGTAAAATGTACACCAAAATTCTTGAATCTATTTTACAGATGTAACTAGTTTTGGGTATCATACAATCACCTGTGTTTAATCTTCCGTACTACTATTTTGGTCGGTTCATAACAATACGCAACGGCCATCATCATTATTTTTCTGTTTAAACTCATAGGCGATTTTAGTAAATCCCTCATATTAGAACGCAGTCTTGCTTTCAGTTCGGTTCTTTCTTTTTGATACTGTTGATCAATCTGCTTATCACCGAATAGTATTAAATCCATAAGAATTGTAAAATCGCTGCGCTTAAAATTATAGACTACATACTCCAAATACTCAGGAGCGTATTGTTTTGAAATATCAACAATTCTGCTCCAAACATCTGTCAAGCACAAAAAATTCTTACCAAATTTTTTTCTACTGATACTTTCAAGATTTTCATAATAATAATAGGACTTTTTTGAGGTCTCTACTATTCTTTCTGCACAAAGAACTGCCTTGAACATTCCCTCAACATCCTCGTTAAGCATACCAACTGGATAATGCTCATTTTTCCATAGACATTCTTTTTTATACAGCTTTCCACATGCATAATGGATGCATCTATTGCTTTTCACTCGTAATATAATGTGCATAAATTCATCTTTTGTATACAAATGCACACTTTCATTCCGATTATCTGGTTTTTGTTTTTCATCAGTAGTTCTAAACAGATTACATACCGAAATATCTGCATCATACTTAACTAAGAGCTTTAGTAAATCCTCTAGCATATCATCCGCGATCCAGTCATCGCTGTCGATAAATGAGATATATTTTCCCTTAGCAATTTTCATTGCATTATTTCTTGCAGCACTCAATCCTTGATTCTTCTGATGAATAACGCGTATCCGCTCATCTTTCTTAGCCCAGTCATCACACATGGACGGGCACCTGTCAGGTGAACCATCATCCACCAGTATTAATTCAAATTCTTTAAATGTTTGTCTAAGAATTGACTTTACACATCGATCAAGATACGCCTGAACGTTATATACAGGTACTATAATACTAATAAGAGGCATTAAGTTCACCCTTTTATTTCTTATCACTAAGTCCGATTTTTCTCTTCACAAAATTAGTTCCCTTAACCAACCAATTCTGCTTCTCCATAAAGATATACGGCTGATCCACATAATGAATCCGATTCGTATTGATCCAGACATCGAGCAGTCTTTCACTCACAAACCCGAAAACTCGCGAATCATTCTGATTATAATCAGAAATATCCAACCTTTTTTCCAGCTCAAACAGAATATCAAATAGCCACTCGCAATAAGCATCAAATTTGTCACGCTTCATAATAAACATATTGAAACGATGACCATATGTTTTCTTCATGCTCATATCATAGGCAAGCAAGTATTCTGGATACCTCTCTTCGATGATCTTACGGGTTATATCAAGATCTTCAGCATGATGAGCATGAACATACTGCGTATAATTTGTTTCGATATAATAATTACGAGGTGTCGGCAGAATAACATCTGTGTGTTTCAGAATGGTCTTCAACTCATTCTTTGTGATAACTCGCTCTTTCTTTGTACCTCTTGCACCTTTTGTCGTGAAGTGCCTTCTGTAATGAACCAATCCAAGATAATCTGCCTCAAGATTCTTCCAAGCCCAGTAAAGGCCAGTAAGTTCACAGTAGTTAGCGTTCTTAGCACTAATGTTATCTTCGGTATTGTCACCAATATAGCCCAAATCATCTTTACCTTCTCGGCCGACATGAATTGGTACATACATATCATCATCAGGCATCCAGTAGTTTTTATGCGTAGCAACAATGAGCGCAATATCTTTCTTATCCATTAGTTCAGCCCTTCCTCATTACAATCCTTATACCAATCACGAATAGACTCTTCAAAAGAATAGTGGAACTGATATCCACAGTTTTTCAGCTTTTCACCGCTAATATTCGTAGAAATCATCAGTTTCTTAACTCTATCTGGGTGAATGCCGACCTTCTTGCCGCCCATCGGACCTACAACCTTTGCAGTCCCCATGAGCAGCTTACCGTTAACAAGCGGAATATGCCTGTCCATATTTGTTGCATAACACATCGTATCACAAATCTGCTCAATGTTGTATGCAGGCTCAAATGTACAGTTAAATATATCCACGCCCTTGAATTCATTATCAATCATACGATACTTCATGAAGCGAACAAGTTCCTTGACATAAATACAAGCCTTGATGGTATCTCGTCTGCCAGTATAGAAGAAGTATCTTTTTCTGATGCCCCAGTAAAGTCTAGTGAAGTTACCATGTTCGCCCTTACCATACACAACACCCGGACGAACAATTGTCAGCTCTCTATTTTCCCGGTCTTTTACCTGCCAAATTGTATGAATCTTCTCAGCAACAAGCTTACTGATACCATATGGTGTATTCGGCATCGGGAGCGTGGTTTCCTTTTTTAGCTGTTCTGCTGCACCATAGGGAGCAATCGAACTTGTGAACAAAATCTTATTGATACCATATTTCTCGGCAAACTCCGTTACTCGCTCCGCCCCCCAAATATTTGTCTGGAAGTATTCCTTATCTGGATGACCGGGAGTGCGATGAACAGCGGCAAGATTAAAAATAATATCATCTTTGGTAGATGTAAAATCAAACTTAATCTCTCTTCTGACATCAAGGCGGATGTAATTTACCCCCTCAATTTTCTCCACAATTCCCGGAACAACTCCCTCTTCACCAGGCATTACGATGTCAAGGTCATAAATCTGATCTCCGTCCTTGACAACTTCTGCTTTGAGAAGCTTAATCAGGTGTGTCCCGATAAAACCAGAGCCTCCAAAAATGATATAATTCATAATCCTTATTCCTCACTTTATCTTATTCTATAAATAAATTTGAATAATTTACATAAAACAACAAGCGAGCCGAACACCCATTCATTGCCTTATCATCTATCGACCTATAATCTTACAAGCATCGTACGAACAAAACTTACAACTCTTCACACAGCCATTCCTGCCTAAAAAACCGCATAAATCATACGCCCAATGCAATTCCATATGCTAAAACCATACTTACGCCTCAGCACTCAATCCGCAGTCCCACCACATATCAAAGGACATCAGAACAATTTAGAATAGGCGCGACAATATACACTTTGTATTACAACCGCTTCAATAATATACATTATAATACATCAGCCTGTCATTTGTCAAGTACTCACAAAAATCGGCATTTGGATTTGTATACATATACAAAAGCACATTACCGCACTATTGGATTATTAAACTATGCGACAACTTACATTATATATGTAAAAGCTTGATTTGTCAACCCTTTGACAACAAACTTCTAACTCATATTTGTCACATTTGATAGATAATCTATCTGTGTATTTACTAGTGACAAATAATCAACGATTTAGATAGGATTTGCCAATCCCAAGGCAAAAGTAAAAGCGGGCAACCGCCCGCTTTCTCTTTGTGAAATTTGGTATAGAATTAAGAATCACTTTTTCTTTTTGTTGTTCTTTCCGTTGTTTGTAGTATCCTTTTTCTCCTCAACCTTTTCAGCTTCCTCAGCGATTATCTCAACCGCCTCAGCAGGAGTAACATCTTCGTTCTCAGTTTCCGCTTCGTTTTCAGACTTGCCGTCAGCTACTGCAACCTTATTCTTTTTATTGTCAGTAATTAGAGCATCGATAAATGCAACTGCAAAGAATACTATAAAACCAATTGCCTCCAATATAATGAGCGGCTGCTTTGCGTTTTCGATGATGTGGCTCAGCTTATCTGTTGCCGTATTTGTTGCAGGAACAAGCACGCTGTATGCATTCTTGAATGTAACATTGCGGTAATAGTCGTCGGATGTCCTGTTTACAAGGTCAACGAGATTATCGATCTTCTTGTTGAGCGCTTCAAGCGAAGCTTCAACCTTTTCAGTCTTTGCTGTAGAGCCCACGGGATTGTTCTTGAGGGACTCCTGTCTCTCCTTGTAGTATTCGATCTGCTGCTTTGTACGCGCAAGAGTTGAAGCTATGTCATTCTTCTGCTGAACCATCTTATCGTACTGCTCAGAAGCGACAGAGGACTGAGTATTCGTATCGTCAGTACCATTTCCAAAGATAAAAATCTGATCCTTCTCATAGCTCTCGATAGAAGACTGGTATGTGGCAAGCTGTTCCTCATATTGTGCCTTACTGCGGCTCAATTCTTTAATTCTGTACTCATAATATGCTAAAGCCTCGTCCTTGTCCTTTGTAAGGTTGTTTACAGTAACATAAGATGAGATCTTATCAAGGTCAATGCTCTCGACCGTCTTTACAGCTTCATAAAGGTCGCCAAACGTGTAACCTGTCGCTGACGAGCGGAAGCGCTTATTTTCGTCAGTTGAAATATCTTTGATGTAGCTTTCAAGGGTCTGGAGACTATTCTTGAATACATCAACAGCTTCAGAATAATCATAATCCGCATAGTTAATGGATGTTACAGCGTTACCAAGCGACTCATTGTAGCCATATCTCTCATAGAAATAGTTCTGATACTGCTCAAGGACTGCATTGAACACATCAACGGCCTGCTCGTCAGAAAGACTTGTGCTATTATAATCAAAGAATACTCTGTATTGCGTAGGGAAATATGTGGTATCAAGTATCTTTTCGACAGCATTTACATTTCCGTTGGTGTCAACTACCTTCTCATATAATGTAATACGGTCAACTGCATCTTTCGGCTTGATACCAACAAATTTTATACCTGCTCTGATAGGCTCGAGATTGGTAAGATCCATATCAAGATCAGAAAGAGCCGCCTCAATTACAGCAGGACTCTTTACTGTATTTACGTCGAAGTTATCACCGTTGGGATCTACACCTTTTTCAACACCGTCAAAAGAGAAGCTGATGAGAGCTTCAAGTGAAGGCTTGCTGACATGAGTCGTGACAGTTGCATATCCAAACGCGAATGCAACGAACAACACCGCAACTACTACCCAAACAAATAAATACTTTCTGAGCTTCTTAATGACTGTAGAAATAGAAACGACAACTTCGTTTTCTTTATCTTCCTGATTTTTTATCGTAATATTAAGGTTACGATCGTCTTTCTTAGCCATTGCTTCCTCCTGATTTCACATTATTTCTTAGTTTCCGATGTCGAAAGCATAAAGTCCGACACTTTATTAATGATACCACTTTGACGAAAAAAAGTCAATACTCCGCCGTATTTTTCGAGAATTTCCAATTAATCAACAAAGCCACCGATAAATCGGCGGCTTTTTTTGAAAAAAAACAACAATCACCCGACGGAGCAAGCAAAATTGCCGCCCTATTATCGGCAATATTGCAACTCGCGTCTTATTAGTCAAGATATGTAACTTTATTCGAATTATAGTATATAATACTGTCGGCAGGCACAAGCCCCTCGCCGTAATCGACCTTGTTGCCGCTGACCGAAAAATCACTGAACCAGCCGTCCACGACGTACATTCTTCGGCTCGTATTCCCCGCACCGTAGGGCTGATCCATATACAGTGTGTTGTTCTCGAAGACGTGGTGATAGCCCCAGCCCTCGACCTGCTCGTGCACCTCGAAAGCCGCCACTATCTTGGGATTGCCGTTTCGGTAGCCGACATTGTCGTGGACATAGCAGTCATTTCCCTTGAGGTCGAGGAAGCTGCCCGCGTAGTTCTCGCCCGTCATGCCGTCGCCGTAGAACGTACAGCCGCATATTTCGGTATCGGTGGTGTACTCCTTGACATCTACATGCTCAGCAGCAACATTTTTAAAGGTACAGCCGACGACCTTATTGTGGTCGCATTTGAAGTCAAACTCGGTCTTCTCCTTAGAGCTCCCGATATAGACACCCTCGCCGTAGCCGGGCGAAACCAGCCCCGTATCGTGGATATTGCACAACTTCACCGTGCAGTAGGAGCTCCCGTCGCGGATAGCTATCGCCTCCGCACCGATGTCGCGAATCTCGCAGTCCTGTATAACGGTATGGTCGGAATTATCGAGGACTATCCCCTTCTGCGAATTCTCGCAGACAAGCCCGCCAAGCACCCAGTAGTCGCCAGTGATGTGCAGTACATAGCCGTGCTCGGTTGTTGCGCCTCTGAGAACAGGCGGATAATCAGTATCAAGCGCCACGAGCTTTATTGGCTTCTCGGCAGTGCCGTCAGCCTCGCAGAGGAGCTTCTGACTTCCGCAGTCATACGTCCCCGCGGCGACCTTTATCACGTCGCCCGCCTTGGCATTTTTGACCGCATTTCGCAGTTCATCAACTGTCGATACGACTACACCCTCCTCTTCATTCGGAGCCGTGACAAGAGCCTTCCTCATCAGGCAGAGGTCGAAGGTATCGAGCCGACCGTCCGCGCAGAGATCAGCGGCTTTCCAGTCTCTTACATTCGCGTCGGAAGCTCCGAGGAGCCAGCGCTGAAACGTCACAATATCGGCAATCGAAAACTGTCCGTCGAGGTTGATATCACCACGTATAGAATCCGCCGTGAACTCAATGAATTGGCTGTTTAACGCACTATCAGAGGCGTAGTAATGATTCCACGAGAAAATGATGTTTTCCTCGGCGAGGTCGGCAGTCGCCTCATAGTCCGTACGAAGCGAGGAAAGCGGCTTTGCGGTCATATCATTGTTGAAGCACTCGCTGTTTATCCAGAAGCGCATCCGCCCGTCCACAGCCGTTTTCTGTGCCTGAGCCCACTCGCGTATCACGTCGGGAGCATACTCCCGCCCGCCGCCGTCCTGCGGAGCGTAGATGTCAATTTTTCGCAATCCCGCGGCTTCGATAACGTCGCTTATAAAGCCGCCGAACTGCTCCGCTGTCGAAATATCGGTGTTGTAGAACGGACTCACGATAAGCGGCTTTTCGGGACAGGACCGTTCTATCGCCGTGACGGTCGCCTTTATGTTTTCGCCTATGATCCTGGCATAATCGCCATTATCAGAGCCGTCGCACGCCGCGTCGATGTTCCACAGCTCGTTCGTGTAGTACCAGCCCGCTATCTGCTCGCCGTAGTCAGCGCCGTAGCGCTCCCACATCTCGGTGACGAGCCCGCCGCACAGCTCCGCATTGTCGGCGCTCCAGCTCTCAAAATAGCTCGTCGGAGCTCCCCAGCCGTAATTCCACCACATATCGTCATTGACCGTGCCGAGCCACAGCTTCATATCTGTCATCTTCGCCGCCTCAAGCGCGAGGGCAAGAGCATCGCCGCTGTTCTGCGAGGAATGGTAGGTCGTCTTGCTCGCCGACAGAAACATACAGAAGCTCTCCGCCGACGGATATGACGCGGCATCCTGCTTCTCGCCCGTGCAGTCGCCGCGCACGATATCATACGTGGACTGGAGTATCAGCGAATCGAAGCCCGCCGACTTCGCGGCTGAGAATTCCTGCTCCCAGCGCTCCTGCGTCCAGTCGCGGCAGTACCAGTTCTGTACGAATGAAGCCGTGAATCTGCGCGGAGCTCCCGCCGCAGAGGACGCCGCGGGAACGGCATAAGCTCCGCAGATAACTGCTGATAAAAGTAAGCTTGCTCCCTTTTTCATAGCCGACTCCTTTCGCATTTTGTTGTTGACTACATTATATCACATCGCTTTAGATAATACAACAATTCCGCCGAAAAACAGACGATACTGCACAGACGGCATATTGCAAATTGCCGTCAGACATGGTATAATGTGCTCATAAAACAACGCAGGGAGGGAAGCGCAGTGAACAAGGAGTGGTCGGAGCTCAACAAGACAATGCAGTCACAGCTGAAAAAGCGGGACACCTGCGAGCAGGGCATCTCAACGCTGTTCGAGCTCCGCGGCAGGCTTACGGACACGATAAGCTCGTTCAGGGACGAGCTCACGGACGGACAGTTCAGCGCTATCCCGTTCATCAACGCGGACGGCTATCACAGCAAGACCATTGCGTATTCGCTCTGGCACATCTTCCGTATCGAGGACATCGTCGCGCATACTCTCATCGCAGGAGACGAGCAGGCCTTCTTCCGCGGGAGCTATCAGAAGCGCACCAATTCGCCGATGATCACCACAGGCAACGAGCTGGTCAAGCAGCAGATAGCGGACTTCTCGGCAAAGCTCGATATCGGTGAGCTGTACGCGTACATCTCCGAGGTCAAATCAAGCACAGAGGAGCTACTGCGCGGGCTCACATTCGATGAGCTTAAAAATAAGATATCGGCGGAGCGCAGGGCTGAACTGCTCTCGCTGGGCGTCGTTAGCCCCGACGAAAACGCGGCATGGCTGGTCGATTACTGGTGCGGCAAGGACATACGCGGACTGATACAAATGCCGTTCTCGCGCCACTGGATAATGCACGTCGAGGCTTGCCTGCGGATACGCAGCAAGCTGAAATGAAGTCTGCTCATCCGAAATCCATATGGAATAAAGAAAAGTCTGCGCAACATTATGTTACGCAGACTTTTTCTTTCGTTAGGAGCTATATAGAGCATCTATTCCTATATGAGAAATACAGTATGTCTCGATCCGATCAGCTAATCAACTGTGACATTATTCCCCAGTATACTTCCATATCGCTGACCTCTAAGTTTTCAATATTATCGTCACCGTTCAAGAATAAGGGGACTCTATATCCCGCACACTCATTATGCTTTAATACATAATGCTTATTTGCTTCATACCATTCGCCAAAGAACTCTGATGCAAGCGAATCCTCATGGTATTCAGCAATCTCAACATCATGAAAATCCACAATATTGGCAGGAATATCGAGCACTTCACCTGTGCCGGGCTCAAACAGCAATACAGTTCCTTTTTGCCTGCTTAAAGCGAATACTCGTCCAAGCCAATCAAATGCAAATACAACTATTTGATTTTTATACGCAGGGAAAGCCTCTTCAACTATTTCCCGCCATTTTTCTGTTTCCGACGAAGCAAAAACTCTGTACATCCCGTTCAGAAAGCTCTTACCTTCAACCGAAGCTAAGAATTCTTTCGGTGAATTGCAATTAATCTCATTCATACCAACAAATTTTTTAAACTGTTCAAACATTTTAAGTACCATCCTTCATTCTAAATTCTCCTAATACTATTCCTTCTGCTAAGTTCCTTATCAGATGACTGATCTGCGAACCTAAGCTTCTGTTAACGCTCTTATCCAATCCGTTCATATTGCTTGGATCATCAATACCACCCAGCTGCAGATCAATTGTGTGATCAACATCCTGCGATGAAGGAACAGCATTATCCTTTCGATAACGCGCAGTCTTTGAACCGTCACGTTTTCCTGTAACATCCGTTTTAACTGTATCAGCCTCAGAAAGAGCCTTACATTTTGCATCTGCTGCAGCTCTCTGTTCGGGTGTCCAGCCCTCTTTATATTCCAATTCAACATCAAAAGAGCCGTCATCATTCTTGATCAGTTTGCATTCGTTATGAACCAGTGCAGCTCCGTCACCGACAAAGTAGGTATGGAAATCAGCAACCTCAAGATTATAGACCTTAACAGGCTCATCAAGCTTTTCAAGCTCTGCACCCGTTACGAAAGCTGTCGAGCCGTCCATGAGGTATACCTCATCGCCCTTGTTGAGGTCGCCTGCCGCTACCCAACCGCGACCGGTTACGTAGAACGGGTGGTTCGATGTGGTATCAACATCACCTGCTGTTGTATGGAGATGGAGTATCTCTGTCTCGTCGTGAACATATACAGTCAGGACCTCCTTGAGCTCCGTCTTACCTGTATAGATATCATAAGCCCATACCTTGTCGCCGGCTTCTATCTTGTCTATCCGCTTCTGTCCGTCCTCAGTTGCAACAAGGGTATCTCCGGTGAAGCAGTTCTGATGCAGTGACATAAGCGAGAGTATAAGCTGGACTGAACGTGTAGCTACAAGATCCCATTGCTTGTTTTCGGCAGCGTCCATTATGCTCTTCCACTGTGTAACAAGACCGTATCCTGTCATTATCTTGCTGATAATGGGTCCGATAGCCTTGATCTTACACATATGATTGATGAACATACTTGTGATAACACCGCAGGCAATGCCCTCGACCATCTGCCAACCGGACAGGTTAGGATCATTGATTATCATCACTATCTGTCTGCCCATATCATAAAGGGTAAGGACATTGTTGATCATATCGAGCTTGCTCTTCAAGCTTCGATATATCTTCATATAGTTCAGCTCTGCCTTATGATCGAGAATGCTGTCGATAGTCTGTGAGATATTGAGCTCTGCGAGCGAGAAATAACCGCTCGGGTCTATATTCGACACAGGATTTGCATTCGCATAGAGGTACTTGTGGAGCGATGTCGGATCGAACAAGCTTCCCTGATAGGTGTCCATCGTAGTGAACGTACCTGTTGAAGGATCCATATATCTCGCACGGAGGTAGTAGAGACCCGTAGCAGAATCGAGCTGTTCACCGCAGTAGAGGTAGCTGTTTTCGGTGGTGCCTGTCGATGTGAGGAGAGTACCCCATGCATCATAATCATAGGTATCTGTTACTGCACCCGTCGAATCAACAAGCTGTCTTACCGAGCCGTGACCGTCCGTCAGGTAGTAGGAGACTGCGTCACCGCGCTCCTGAGAGATTATCTCGAAGCCCCTTGTGTAACAGCACTTCTCGTTTCCGTCAGCGTCGAGCTCTGCAAGAACCTGAGTCAGACTGCCGCCCACATCGTTCAGATAGTAGGTGTAGTCGTTCTCGGACTTCTTTACTGTTCTGTTGCCCGCATAATCGTACTCGTATTCCTCAACGGCAACATTGTTGCCCTCCTGAACGGTAGCACGAATCATCTTGTTATCCGCATTGTAAGCATAGAGCACAGACTTTGCATCATCTGTTACGGAGAGCAGATTTCCTGCGTCGTCGTAAACGTATGCAGTGTCGTTCTCGGAGACAAGCTGATTAAGCGCATTGTAGGTGTATGTCGTCTCAGCACCGTTTTCGGTTTTCAGGATGCGGTTGCTCACCTTATCGTAAGCATAGGTGAACTCTGTAACAGCCTCGCCTGCGGTTATCTTTTCGCCTGTCAGCCTGTAGAGTGCGTCATAGGTGTACTCTACAGTGCGGTCAAGCTCCTTTACAGCTGTACGCTCGCCTGCGTCACCGAGAGTATACTCATATTGTGCCACAAGTCCGCCCTCATTGTCAAGAGCTTTTTCGCTGATAAGACGGTTGACATCGTCATAGGTGTATGTTACAACTATTCCGTTTGCGTATCTTACCGCTGACCTGTTGCCGTTTTCGTCGTACTCATAGAGTGTAGCAACGCCGTTTCTGTCAACGACTCTAACGAGCCTGTCGAGCTTGTCGAACTCATACGAAGTAGTGCCTAAAGCAGTTGAAATACCTGTCAGCCTGTTTGTGTCGTCGTAGGTGTAGGAAACGTAGCTTCCGTTGGGATACTCGACCTTGCTCAGACCGTCCATGTCGTTGTATGTATACTTTGTCGTGCCTGAGCCGTCTGTAACAGACGATAGCTTTCCGTCCTCGGTGTAAGCGTATGTTACTGTCCCGTCGGCTGTTTTCTTTGAGCTTACCCTGTCATACTCATCATACGAATATGTTGTCTTATTGCCGCCGAAATCAGTGGATGTAAGGATATTTCCGCAAACGTCATATGTAACTTCGGCGGTCTTGCCGAGAGCGTTCGTCACCTTGACTACTCTTGCAAGGTCGTCATAGGTATAAAGAGTGGAATTGCCGTTTGCGTCTGTTACCTTGATAAGGTCGCCGACCTCATCATAGGTATAGCTCGTAGTACTGCCGAGCGCATCTGTAACGCCTGTGAGTCTGTCTGCGTCGTCGTATGCATAGGAAGTTGTATTGCCGTGCTGGTCTGTCTGACTTATAAGGCGACCTCTTGCATCGTATGCAGACGAAGCGCTCGAACCGTCAGGATAAGTTATGGACGTCTTGTTTCCGTTGGCGTCATAGCCGTAAGTATAGGTATTTCCCTTTGCATCTGTAACGCTTCCGAGCTGAGACTGCTCGTTGTAGGTGAATGTCGTACGGTTGCCGAGAGCATCGACAATCGCAGTATTTCTGCCGATCTTGTCGTATTCGTATCTTGTCTCTGCTCCGCTTGCACTTACAGTTGATACCAGATTGTAGTTTGCGTCGTATGTATACGTTGTTACTGCTCCGTTCGGATAGGTCTTGGAAAGAAGATTGCCGACCTTGTCATACTTCATCGACACAATTCTGCCAAGTCTGTCAGTCGCAGTAAGGTTGTTGCCTTCCTTGTCGTAGGTGAAGCTCTCAGATGTACCGTCGGCATACTTTATCTTTGTAAGGTTGCCGAAATCGTCGTAGGTGTATGTCGTCTGTCTGTTCTTTTCGTCAGTTGCGACTGCTATCTTTCCGATGCTGTTGTACTCCGTGGAGGTAACATTTCCGCTGCTGTCCACTATCTTTACAAGATTTCCCGAAGCGTCGTAGGTATAATGCTCCGTAACTGTCTTGGCTGTGCCGTCGGAGGTGTAGGTCAGGGTCTTGGATATGCAGTTGCCGTTCTCATCGTATGCGAACTCAGCCGTTGTACCCGCTCCGTTTGTCGATGACACAACATTGCCCTGCTTATCGTATGTAACAGTCGTGTATGTGCCTATCTCATCTGTAACGGAGGTAACATTGCCCTTTGCGTCATAAGCGTAGTTTATGGCGTTTCCGAGGGCGTCCACTGTTGATGTTGCATTACCCTTATCGTCATAGGTGACCTTCATGATATCAATGCCCATAGCATTTATCGACGATATCATACCCTTAGCGTCATACGTGTTTGTGACAGTATGACCTTCCGCATCGGTCAAGCCCAGCATATTGCCGCTTTCGTCATAGCTGTACTTTGTCACATTACCCATTGCGTCGGTCTTGGTAGCAAGCTTGCCGTTGCTGTCATAGGTGTTTCTGACAGTATTGCCGTTGGGGTCGGTCTGAGCGAGGACATTACCCTTCCAGTCGTAAATGAAGCGCGTCACGCCGCCGTTGCGGTCGGTTATCGTCTCTTCTCTTCCGTCAATGTCGTGCTCGTAGGTCGTCTCGTTTCCGTCGGCGTCGATAGTCTTGACAAGTCTGCCGTCATCGTCGTATACGTTTCTGGAAACAGTGACACCTCTCGGGTCGATGATAGCTGTCAGGTAATGCTCGGTGTATTCAAACTTTGTCTCATAGCCTGCTTCATCAGTTACCTTTACAAGGTCGCCGTTGTCATCGTATTCATATGCAACAGTCTTCTTGCTCGGAGATACGATGCTTGTTATTCTCTTCTGGCTGTCCTGATTGTAAACGATAGCACTGGACTCGCTGTTATCACCGACAACAGCATTAGTGTAAAGGTCAAGTACATTGCCGTTGGGATCAACGTACTTTGTAAGACCTCTGTCCTTATGGAAGGTAAATACAGAGCCGTCCCTGCGGGTCAGAGTATAGAAGATCGGGTCATAATAAACTTCGTCCCAATCCGAGCCAAGAGTGTATATCTGTCCGCTCTCGTAGTACCACTCATAGCCGTCGTAATTGGTCGTGAGCTTTGAGCCGTTCTTGTCCATCGACTCGAAGGAAACAGACACGGGCGAATGAGAAGCCCAGCCTTCGCTCTTGACCTTCATCGCAAACTTTTCGGTCTTTCCGTCACCCCAGTTCACCGACACATAATGCGGCTTTCCTGAGGAATATGTCGCGCTGGTAGTACCGGACTTTTCCCAGTCCTGACTGAGGTCGCAGCTCTTGGAAACGTTTGCACCTACAGTTGAAAGGCTCCAGCCGTAGCCGAAATCACCGACAGCATTTCTATCTCTGGTATCATAACCTCTTACGACTGTAACGGGTATTCCCGCGACATTCAGGCTCATATCCTGGAAGTTGAGAGAGAAGTTGCCTATCTTCATCTCGCCCTCGACTGATACTACCTTTTCATCTGTGAGGGTTGCGCCGTTCTTGCCCCATACTGTCAGACGGATATTGTAGAGCCCGTTCCTGAGCATGGTCGTGTCGAATTCGCCGAGGGACTGACCGTTTACGCTCTTGTTTCCCTCTTCGATGAGCGTGTAGTCGCCGCCCGATGTTGACTGGTATTCAAGCTTGTACTTCTCGAATTCTGTACCGCCTGCATTACCGATGACAAATGTCGGGCACGATACAGCAGAGCCGTCAGTCGGGATTATTATCTTTGCAGTCAGGTCCTTGGTCTCTTTCTCCTCGCCGTCGCCGACTGAAACAGAGCTTCCGCCCTCGACCTCAGTCTCGACAAGGTAGAATGTAAGGAGCTTCGAGCTGAGATTGTTGAAGTTGTCCCACGCTCTGAAAATCATAGCGTGAGGCTCCATATCGAAGTCGTTGAGGAATATCTGTCCGTTCTCGTCGAGAGGCATCTCGGCGCCGTCGAACAGGCACATTATCTTCTTGATGCCCGAAGCGTCCTCTGCCTTGACAGTGATGACGATATCGTCGTGCTCCTGAATATTGGAGGATTTGCTCAGCTTTACGTCGAGTGCAGGCTTGTCTGTTTCGTATACATATACCGTATTTGTTACGGTGAGCTGTTCGCCTGTCTTTGTTTTCGCAGTCAGAACGAACTCGTTATCAAAGAACTTCTCGCCCTTGAATTCGTAGGTAAGCTCGCTTGTAAGCGCTATCTTACTACCGTTCAGAGTTACACCGATAGTAGTCTTGTCGATATCGTCCGACGCCATTACCTTGTATACAGCGGTATCGCCGTACTTGACAACGCCGTCAACGACAGCATACAGTCTCTCATCGACTCTGTGCTTCTCATCAAGGACATTGATAGTCTTCTTGACAGTTGACGTCTTTTCCCTTGCGTCCTCGGCAGTGAACGAGAATACGTACTCGCCCGCCTTCAGCTCATCAACTCTGAACACGCCGTCCTCTACTGTGAGAGGCTTGCCGTTCGCGGTAACAACAAGCGTCGTTATCTCGCACTGTCCCTGGACAGTTACAAGACCTTCGAGAGCATCGCCCTCGTTATATACCTCCTTGTCGAAGGTAACAGTTATCTCGGGAGCCTTCACCTCGTTGACAACGACATCAGCGTTAGCGCTTCCCTCGTTGTTTTCCGCATCATACGCCTTCGCGGACACTTCATATTTCTTGACAGAAGCCTTGCTTATGGTATAGGTATTGTTTTCAGAGAGAACTGCCTCCTTGCCGTCTACGGTAAGAACAGTGCTTACAACTCCGACATTATCGGTCGCCTCGACCTTGATGACAACGTCATCATTTTCAAAATAGGTATCCTTGTCGAGAACGATGTTTACAACGGGAGCAACTGTATCTGTCTCGATAACAGTTATCTTTGTCTCCTGCTCCGCGTAGTTGCCCGACGGATCCTCCGCCTTGACAGTGATAGTCACCTCGCCCGCCTTATCAGCCTCGAACGAGAATGTGCCTGCGGGAGTACCCTCAGCGAGCTCGGTGCCGTCCTTCTTGACAGTGACCTTCACCTCGCCCGAATCATCAGTAGCCTTGACCGAAACAGTCACAATATCGCCGAGATGAACGACCTCGGGAACGATAGCTACCTCCTCGATAACAGGGCACTCGATATCGTCAGTTTCTGCAATAGTGAACTCAACCGTAACAGTCTCGGAGCGATTGCCCGCCGCGTCATAAGCTGTCACTGTGACCTTCTGCGGTCCCGCGGCAATGTCCTCGGGATAGGTGAACTCGCCCTTCTCCATATCATACGGGAGGTCAGTATTGCCTATCTTCGCAGTTATCTTGGTAACAGCTACATTATCGCTGTATTCAAGCTTTATCTGAGGAGTCTCGCTCCTCTTGTACTCCTCCTTGGCAGATGTCGCCCTGACAGTCGGAGCAACGGTATCCTTTACCGTTATTTTCTGTGTAACGGTCTGGACATTTCCCGAAGCGTCCTCAGCGTTGACCGTGAGCACGTAAGTGCCCGCGGCGGCTTCGGTGATAGTATAGGTGAACGAGCCGACCTCGGTAAGGCTCAGAGCCTTGCCGTCGAGCTCGGCGGAGGTCGCCCTGAGCTTGTGGTTGTCAGTTATAGTCGCTGTTATTACGGGACTTTCTCCTGTTGCATAGGAGCTCTTATCCGTTGATATCTTGATAGACGGCTTTGTCGTATCGGAAACGGTAACAGCCTTCTCAGCGGTCTTGGTATTGCCTGCCGCATCGGAAGCCGCTGCCGATATCGTGAACTCTGCGGGAGCAGACGTATCGATCGCTACCCTGCCCTGCTCGTCGAGCGTGACAGCCTTGCCGTTTACAGTCACATTGAGCGCTGTTACACCGATATTATCGGAAGCAGTTACCGTAACGTAAGCCTTGTCAGAGCCGCACTCGAATCTGGAGCTTCCGCCCAGACTTACAGAGGGAGCGGTCTTGTCGTCAGCGGATACCTTCAGCTTGGCGGTACCTGTTCTCTCGTTGCCGCTCGTATCCTTTGCAACGACCTTGAAGGTGATGTACTTCACACCGTTCTTGTCGAGAGCCGAATCGTCGGAAACGTAATGGAACCTGCCCTCTGCGTCAAGCTTTGCCTCGTCCTCTCCGACGAAGAATTTGACGTCTGCAACAGCTACATCATCGGTAACGGTAACAGTAACGTTTGCATCCGCGCCTGCTATGACCTCGTTCCTGTCGAGCTCTATTTTTATGCTCGGAGCATTTGTATCAGCCACAACAGTTTCATTGAGCGTGCTTGTGTTCACGTTGCCCTCGGCGTCGGTCGCAGTTGCAGTAATAGCGTAGCGTCCGATGCTGTCGGGAGTGAAGGTATATTTGTGCTCCTTCTCGATAGCACCCTTTGAGTTATCGAGCGAGAGAACTGTCTTTGCCTCTCCGTCGGGCTCGCCGTTCTCGTCGAGCTTCTGGATAGCAAGAACGAGCTTTGCCAGACCTGTCTCGTTATCGTAAGCGGTAACGGTCAGCTCTGTCGAATTGCCGATGATAGTTCGGTTGTTTCCGCTTACACGGACAACGGGAAGACCGCTGTCCTCGCGTACAGTCACAACAGCAGAGGCTGTGGTCACGTTACCCGCAACGTCAGTTACCTTCAGCTCGAAATTGTATGTGCCCGGTGTCTTATTGCTGAATGCGAAAGTATTCTCACCGCTGAGCTTTTGCTCCTCGCCGTTGCAGGTGAATACTACGGAAGCGACCTTGTCGTCGTCCTCATATGTTGCGGTAAGAGTTGCCGCAGCGTTGGGATATACCCACGACTTGTCTGTTTTGAGGCTTGCCTTGGGAGCCTGTCTGTCGAGCTTGACAGTTCTGCTCTCTGTGACCTTATTACCGTACCAGTCGAAAGCATCAACGACAATAGTCGTCTCCGCAAGATTGTTGGACGGTATCGGAACAGTCACAAGGTAGCCGTTAGCCTCGTCGATCTGAGCGATACGGTAAACGCCCTCGCCGAAAGCGGTAGTATTGGCGTAAAGCGCTCTCACCCATGATACCTGCTCGGGATCATCGAATTTAATGTTGAACGTGAGCGGCTCCTTGTACTGAGTAACGTATGCGGGAACGTCGGTAAGGCTCATCTTTACAGCCTTGTGAGCGTCCTGCTTCTCTATCTCCTTCCAGAGAGTCTCCTTCGCGAGCACGGAAACCACCACAGAAGCCTCGGTCCTGACTCCGTCTGCATCGACTGTGACCTTGACAGGGTAGTCTCCCTCCTTATCGAAGGAGTACACTCTTCTGAGCGGATCGGTGTCATCGGAGAGGAGCTTTCCGCCCTCTGCGCTCCACGCTATATCGGAAACAGGAGCATACTTCCCTGCGATGTCGAGCCAGAGCGTTACAGGAGCACCCGCGGTAACGGTATGAGCTCCGTGTATGGAAACATCTGCACCGCGGCGGATATCGGACGACTCAGGCTTATCCGAGTAGACCGTGAGATCGTAGAGCACGGGAGAAGAGCCGTCGGAGGACGCCTTCATCTCCACCTCCGCGCGGAGATATCTTCCCTTGAGTTTGATATCCTGTCCGTTTGTCACCTCAGTCCTGTCAGAGAAGCTCTTTCCGTCCTCGCTCGTGCTGAGGTAAACGCTGATATCGGAATTGCCGAAGATATCGGTGTTCCACATCACATACGACCACGGACAGCCATTCATCTCGCTGTCAAAGGTCTTGGAAGTCCAGCTTCCCTCGTCAGCGCAGGAGCTTCCTGCGACTGCTATATCGTCAAGGTAGAGGACGCTGCCTTCTCCGTTGGAATCATACGAAATGAGCTTGGTATCTCTCGTTACCTGAATATAGCCCCTGTCGGTTATAAGACCGGTCTTGAGAGCGAGCCCTATCTTGTCGGTCTCGTCTATCTCAAACGTGTTGTAATTCCACGAAAGCGTTACCGAGCCGTCTTCGTTGTATACGGTCGAATCAGGAGCCTTCTTCAGCTCGCCGTTCTTGACCCAGTCCCCGTTCACAACGGTGGTCGAAAATGTAACGTTTCTTGCGGCGATATTGTATACCGCATCTGCCATATTGAGCAGGAACTTTCCGACTGTCTCTGCATCGGGGCAGAGCTTGTAGGCGCCGTTCGTATTTATAGCAACGTCCTGAACGGTGCTCGTGTCTGTGAAGTCATAGGAGAACGGGTTTATCTCGAAGGTGTAGACCTTTGTCCCGTTCTGTCTGAATATCTCAGCCTGCTCGAGAGCTATCTCGTCATCATTGGCATAAGTCCAGCCGTTTTCGCCGTCTGCGAGAAGGAATATGAACTTATCGCGTTCAGTGCTCTCCTCGTCGAACATCTGCTCGTTGACGATACGGAGACCGTTGCCGTAATCGCTTCCGCCGCCGAGGTCGTACTTCTCGATAGCCGCGACAAGCACGTCCTTGTCGCTTGTGAGCGGCGTGTTGAGGCGGTCGAGCGACGTGATGCCGAGGCGGTCGTTCGGACCCATCGACTCGATTATCTGTTGAGCGGCAGCCTTGATGGTCGGTATCATTTCCCTTACGCTGCCCGAGTTGTCGATACAGAGCACAACATCGTTTCCGCTGCCTGTAACGAGCTTTCCGTAGCCTTCAAGCGAATACGAAAGACCGAGCTCATCGCCCGTGGTCGAAACAGCGCCCTTATCCTGAGCCGCCTTTACGCTGACGCCGCTCTCACCTCCGAGCGAATAGGTCTTCTCGTCAGAAGAAGCCTTTGCGGAAGCGGCTTCGAGCTTGAGCTCGTCCCCTGTCCCTGTCATTGAGCCGAGCGTGCCCGCCTCAAAGTCCTCGGTGGAGGTATATGTAACAACAGGTCCGTCGGTCACAACGACCTTTACCGTATCAGTAGCCTTCTTGCCTCCGAGCCTTGCCGTCAGCGTGATATCGTATTCTCCTGACTTTGAGAACGCAAGCTTAGGAGCGAGCGTATCCTCATCGGTTATGGTGACGTATTCAGCCTGCGCTGGAGAAACGGTATATTCAACGTCTGCCTTGTCGATGGAAACGCTGCCGTTGAGGGTGACCTCTTCGCTTCTGCCCGCGACCACCTTGCTTTCGGTATGAGCCTTGCAGCTTATCTTAAAGAAGTCGGCATAGGTCACCTTGACAGATGTACCGTTTATCTCTATGCTGTCCGCGTAGATACCGCCCACGAGAGCGAGATTCTTCGCGTTTATCTTTACCTTTCCGTTGGGAGCATAGATAAGTCCCGAGAAATCGAGGTTAGCCGCATCAATGGTGATACCTCCGTCCTCGGACATTATCATCGCCTGAGTGAGAGCATCATCGTTTCCGAAGCTTATGTCCACATCTCCCGATGCAGCAACACGACCGCTTCCGCTGAATGAAGCGTGAGTGACACTGAGGTCGCCGCGTGCATAAACGGAGCTTTTCCCGAGGTCGATATCGGAATCGGAAATGACCTTATCGCCCTTGAACTCAAAGTCGTAAGGCTCGGCATTGTTGATGAACTCAACATAATCGGGGAGCTCACATTCATTATTGCGGACACCGAGTGAGTTTACGCCCGAAATGCGGAATTTCTCGTCATTTCCCGTATAGGAAGCCGCCTTTCCCGAATATGCGCCTCCGCCGATAGTAACCTCCTTCTCATTGAGGAGAGCTCCGCCGCGGGCATAGAGAGCTATCTGTGCCGCTTCAAAGTCGATAGTATTGGAGCTTTCGGCATATGCCTTTGAAAACGGCTCCATAGGAAGATACATCGCGGTTGAAGTTAGAGCGAGTGCAGAAGCAATGGCTCTTGATAAAAACTTATTCATCGTCCTCTGCCCTCCTCCTTCTGAATACTACTGCGGCAGCAGCGGCAATAAGACCCGTTCCCGCAAAGGCTAAAGCGCCCTTGTCGCCTGTCTTGGGAGAATCGGACTGAGCCTTGTTGCTGCCCGAGCCCGCAGCCTCGCTGTAAAGACCGTACTTTGTTCCGACGGAATACTTGTCGCCAGCCTTCACTGTCTTGTCGCTCCATGTGACAGCAACGGCGTTGTCGCTGACTGAGCCTCCCGCCTTGTAGGACATACGGTCATTGAAAAGGTCTTCCCAATCGGCGATATCGAACGAATCGGGAGCATTGTTCCCGAGGGTGGTTATACCGTAAGCGGCGACCTCGCCCTTCGAGTCCTTGAGCTTCCACTCCTTCGGGACATTCTCGCCCCTGAAGGTCTTTTCCTCAGTGTAGGAGACGCCGTCAACCACTACGGGGTCAGTCTCGGAGTCGGAAATCGCAGGGTCAACGACTGCACGGACAGTCACCGTGACGTCCTCGCCCGTCTTGTTCTCAACGGTATACTCGATACCGAGCATATCGCAGTTAGAGGTATTGCCCTCTGTGAAAGCGAGCTTCTGCCTTACCTCAACTCCGCCGAAATCCTGAACGGTAATAACAGAGCCGTCGTCCGCGGTGTAGGGCTTCTTGACAGTCTCGCCCTCGCTGTAGAGCTTCACATTCCCATTGATGCTTACCTCCGTGAATGAGGTGCAGTACTGCGCGTAGGTCAGCGGAGCACCCGATTTCTTCCTGAGGATATATCCCGCATAATCGGTATCTCCCTTGGAGTCGTTCACCTTGAGCTCGAGGTAATCATTGTGGACCTCGACGCCTTTGGTCAGCATCGGCTTTAGCGAGAACACGGAGGCTGTGAAGCAGCATACCGACGCAGCCGCCAGAACAGCGGAAATGCGGTTTCTGTTTTTTCTCAGCATAACGCGGCGCCTCCTTCCGAGAGATGATAATGGTTTCTTTTCATATTCATTCTCCTTTATTGGTGTTTTAACATAGAATTATGATAAATGTACACGCATCTTTATATTACACGTAGTATATTTAGCCTGCATTATTATAAATACTAAACGATTTATCTACAGTGTGTAAAATAATTAATTTGTGCATCCTACATATTCTACCACGTATTCACCAATTTGTCAAGTTGAAATTTGTGCAATCTCACATCAATAGTTGCGGAAGTTGTACATACTGCCCAAACAAAAAAAGACAGCGGTCCAAAATGAACCGCTGTCTTTGCGTTACAGCATCAGTTTAAAGCTTAGCAAGCAATACGCCGAGATAATCCCATACAGTTGAATAGATATCACTGAACTCGAAGTGTCTGTCCTTATCATATACGAGTTCAACGGTCTTTTTAGCAACGTTATAGATCATTCCCAGCTTAGCCGAGATAAGACCGCCTGCATCGCCGAATCTGTCTAAAACAGTGCAGGCGACGTTGGCAAGAGTATCTATCATATTTACAAGTGTAAACTTCTTATACTCAAACATCACCGCATCTTCGTCCTCTGCCTCTGCAAAAGCGAAAATGTAATCGTAATTTGAATACCTCATCGTCAGCGCATCGCTGAGCATACTTGTTGCGCCTACGATACCGTAGAGTCCCTTCGCGAGATCCTTCAGGTCCATAGCAGCAACACCGCTGCAGAGGTCCTTGCCGCTCGAAAGCAGATTTATCGCGCCAAGCTCCCAGTTCGTAAGGAACAGGCTGTTGTTGAGCTCGAACAGGTTCTCGAATTCCATTGACGAGCCGCCCGCATCTCCGCCCGATATCATATACGAAGCTGAGCCGTCCTTCATATCTATGGCAATGTAAGCGGTTCCTTCCCATGTTCCGAGCCTTATCGTCTCGGGCACGAGCTCAACGTACAGTCCCTGATTGATGAAATCACGCACCTCGTCCTTGACGCTGTCAGTGATGTTTGAAGCTGCCAGCTCCTTTTCCGCATTTGCGGGAGTGAGGTATCTGAACTCCACGCCCTTCTTTGCGGCTTCGTTCATTACGGAGATCGTTGAAACTGAAGTATTACCCTTGTCAACGAGCTCCTGCCAGAGGTAGCCCTCATAGTAAGAGCCGAGCATACCACAGGCGAGCATGAAGTTCTTTTCTGCCTGAGCGTCGCCGTCGAGGCTGATGACAGCTCTGTTGTCGTATGCAACGTCGATATGGAACGAACCGAAATCAAGATTTCTTGTTATGCCGAAGGTCTGGCTCTTGCTGAAATTGTAGCTCGTTATTGCAAGGCTGAGGCGCTTTGTGACGTCGAGATTATTTACAGAAGCGTACAGGTCCTCCTGAACATCGCACATCGAGAAGTAGTATTTGCCCGCGTAGTCGAGGAATGCACCGAGCTCGTCATGGCTCACCATATTCTTGGGCTCGTAGTTTTCCTTAGCGTCCTGCATTCTGAGGTATGCCGCCTTTGTCTCGTCGGGAGTAATGGACTGGAGGTCAAGGTTTATGGCATACATCGAACCCGCCGTGATATTGTCGTCGAGTACAGTTGTACCGCCGCAGTTTTTTATGACGGTGTTCATCTGGTGGTCTGTGCCGAGCTGAGTCTCAAAGAGCCATGATATCTCATCATCGTCGTCAAGCTCGTATTTCTTGCTTCCCACAGTTACAACAGGAGAAACATTTACGAGATAAGCAGGCACATCAACAAGTCTGTCATAGTGCGAGAGCACATTCGCGTCAGACTCTGATTCGGGCTCATAAGATACCGTGACCGACTTACCGTAGAGCTCTGAAACAGGAAGGCTCATCAGGCTTTCGCCGTCGATGTAGATCGACACTGTATCCTTATCGCTGTCCTTGATGAAGCTGTAGCGATCGTCCACGCTCAGAACAGTGTAGGGAAGAGAAGCGGGTATGTAGGTATCGGCAGTCTCCACGACCTTGCGGTAGTGACAGTCAACATTCTCGCGCGCAGAGACCTGAGCCTTGCCGTCAAGCTCGTTGTTCTTGTTTATCATCTCGAGCAGAGCAAGGTCGTCATCGGAGTATTCAGCCTTGATAGATTCGACCTTAGCCTCAAGCTTCTTGAAGCTCGGGTCAAGCTGTACCCATACTGCGTCGCCCGACTGATTGCCCGCACCGCGGTAATCGGTATAGGGGATATAAGCCTCGACCCATGTGCGCTCCATCTTGAAGCCTGTGATAGTGCCGCTGCTGGTGACAGCCTTTACATTCCTGTGACCTGTCGCAAGTACACGTCCCACAGCTGTCATGTTATCGGAGCCTGTTATCTCCTTAGCCTGCTCTGCTGTGATGTATACCGTACCTGTGACATATCTTGCAGGGATATTCTTAGCTCTGTAGAGAGCAACGAGAAGAGCAGCCTGATCCATGTCGTTGCCGCCGTTCTGTGCAAGAGTAGCAGCAGCACCCTTCTTTGAGCCCGAATACGCTTCGTTTTTGAAGTTGTTCTTTACGAAGAGGTATATGCTGTTCGCATCGCCGAGCGAATCAGCGATATACCTGAACAGCTCGGAAGCCTCGGCGTCACCGTCGGGCTTTAGGTCGTTGTCTGTAGGCGGAGCGGAATAAATCGGAGCTTCCTCTATCTCCCCGCCGAGCTCGACAGTCTCGAAGCTGTCAGCCGAGCCCTCAGTAGTGGGTACGGCGTCGGAGTGCTTATGCTCGGGACGCGATTCCACGTTCTCACTGAGGACAGCGAGGTTCTTCTCGGTATCGATACCGTTTCTGAGCTCCTCAATTGCCGCAGAGGTCTGCGCATATTTTACCGCGACCTCATTCTCGTATTTTTCCTGACGCGCGATTATCTCGTCGTCAGCCCATTCGCTGATATCCGCCGAGTAAGCCTCTACCGCCTGCTTGGTTGCGTTCATTTCCGCAAGTATCTCGTCGCAGACAGCGTTTATCTTTGCCGCATCCTCCTCGCCGCAGGCAGCTTCGAGCCTCTCGTAGAGCGGCTCTGTCTCCTCGGCGGAGATTATCTCAGCCGAAACATTACTGTACTTGCTGCTTCTGCTGCTGAGGCTCTTTTTCAGCGCAGGCAAAGGACTTGAAGAAGAAACTGCGACAGAGCAGATAAGTGAAGCCGCTGTTGCAAATGCTGTTATCTTTAGCTTATTCATTCTCTTTGCCTCCTAACAATTTTACTGTAACAAGCCCCAGCAGACTGAGTGAGCTTATGAGCCACATATATATCGGTATGCCGCTGTCGCCCGTCTTGGGATTCTCTGTAGCCGCAACAGTAGTGGTTGTAGTTGAAGCTGTTGCCGCAGTCGTTGTGACGGTAGTTGTAGTCTCATATGTATTCTCGAAGCCGTCGTAGTCGAGGTCTGAGCTCTCGCTCTTATACTCAACGCTGAGAACGCCCGAATACTTGCCTGTGCTCGGGTCTGCGAGGTCGAAGGAGGTCTTTGCCGTGTATGTCTTGCCAGCCTCAATGGAAACTGTCTCGGAGTAGGTGTATACAGGCTCGCTCTCGCCGTCCTTGTATACCTTTACGGAAACGACTGCATTTTCAGCGTCCGCGTTACCCGAATTCTTTACTGTGAAATCGGCAGTTCCCTTGTCGTTCGAATCACTGAGGGCGAGCTTACCTGTGAAGGAAGTAACATCAGCAACTACGGTGAATTCCGCTTCATCGGACGAGAGCTCGAGCTCTCCCTGAGTAACTGTTGCCTTTACCTTATAATCGCCGTCTGAGAGCTCTCCCGACCCGATCGCATCTGAAAGGTTCAATGTACCTGCGGGCTCAACCGCGCTGAGGTCGTGCCTGAAGGAAGCGGCAGTCTTGCCGTCCTTGTCGGTGACAACAACGCTGAGGACAAGGTCGTTCTCGGTCATTGCCCTGCTGTTGTTGGATACAGTGTTTGCGAGATTTATCGGGTCGGTAAGCGAATACGACCTCTTGTCGCTGCTGATGAGGTTGCTTACGCTGACTTCATTTGCTATCTTGAACTCGGATTCTGCCGAAGCAATGACCTCGTCGCCGTCCTTCCAGCTGATGACAGCCTTGTAGCGCCCCTCTGTCTCCTGAGGTATCGTCCACTGCGCATTGCTGAGGAGCTTCACTTCCGCGTTGAGCACCTGAGCCTCTGCGGAGGTAAGCGTAGCGGTCTTGTTATCGAATTCGTCGAATATCTCGATAGCCATATCGGCAGTCCTGCCGAAGGGAGCAGAGAGAGTCTCCGCATCCACTGCAACTGTGTCGCCGTAGGAATAGAGCTTCTTATCGGTGTCTATCTCGGTGGTGAACCTGTCATCAGCAAAGGGAACGATAAGCTCCTCGCTGATGTTGCCTGCGTTATCGATTGCAAAGACGTGTATGTACTGCTTCTGCGAGAGGTCTGTGGGAACAGCGGTAAGAGTCGCCCTGCCGTTTGGATCGGCAGATACGATACCGAGGATATCCTCGCCGTTCTCACTGCGCTCGATGAGCTCGGGCTCGGGCTCGGAACTGCTGTCCGTCTTCACAACGAAGCCCGCGAGGTCAGCGAATGCGGTGTGCTTTCTCACGTTGGAAAGCACTCTGTCGGAATCGCTGCTTATGGGATTTGCACTTATGTAGTATTCGTAATCGGTGGGATTGTCCTTTGTCTGAACGTTCAGAACAGCCTTGCCGTCCTCATTCGACGAGGAAACGAGCTCGGGCACATCGGGAGCATCAACATCATAGAACGAAGCGTCCTTGGCTGTTGTCTGCTGCGATATCTGATACAGATAGAAAAGCGTATTCGCAAGTATCTTTCTCTCGTCGTCGGACGCCTGACCGTTGCTGTCGCCTGTCTGTATCATGCCGACGTTTTTGTATGTCGAGAGATAGAAGTTGTCAAGTCCGCCCGTTTCGGGGTGAGGACGCTTTGTGGCATTGAGAGTTATCCACTCGTCTGCGCCGTTGAGGTACTGACCTGTCGAGTGCGTATTTGGAACGGTGAGGTCGCCTCTGATAGTCCACGGATAGTTCGTGAGCGTACCGAGCTTGACTACCGATACAGATGTTGTTCTGTACCATACCTCGGGCTGAGGAGTAGCTACGAGCAGCCCAGCCTCCTCCGCAAACTGATTGAACTTGCGGTGCTCGAGCATATTTCCCGAACCGCCGCAGATAGTATCGTGTCCGAAGAGGACGCCTCTGCCGCTTGCAACGAAATCCTTTGTTACCGCGAGCGATTCCTCGTTGAGGTCATAGCCGCTGTTGCAGTCCGACGAGCCGAAGAAGATAACGTCATACTTCCAGTTGCCCTCGCTGTCGAGAAGATAGCTCTTGGGGTCTGAATTGAATGTGGGGATATGAACGGAATCAATATCGAATATTCCCTTGCCTGCGGGAGTTTCGGTATCGCTTATGGTAGTTGTCATCCATTCCGCAAGATAGGGAGCGGCAGGATACACGTTGAGCACGTTGATATGCTCCTCCTCGTTCCATATGGAGCGGGGCTCCCATTTCGTACCGTTCGCCTTTCTGTAGAGCTGATAGCTGTAGCTCTCGGCGTCGCTGCTGATGTCGTTCCACGAGAGGTCGACCATATCCTTCTTTTCGGTATCTACCGAGCTGTTGAGGATAAGGTCCTGAACGGGTCTGTCAACGACCTTGAGCACACGCTTGCCCTCGGCGATGACGTTGTCCTCACTGTCGCAGAGCTTTGCATTTACGGTGTACTCGCCGACATTCTTTACGCTGAACGAGAGCTTGTCGCCGCTCTTGTATACGGGATAAATAGCCTTGCTGTCGAAGTATGTCACCTCACCCTTTTCGAGTGTGACATCGAAGGACGTCTCATCGACGAGCTCGTCCTTGCTGTAGACGTTCATCTCGACCTTGCCCGTGAACTCGCCGTTGGAGAAATAGTTTATCTCGGCACCCGCGTTTATCTCGGTCTCATTGCCTGCATAAACGTAGTAATCACTGAGTATGGGACCGAACCACGTCACCTCGAACTGCGTCTTCTCGTCCTCGGAGGTCTTCTCCTCGATAACGGGAGCCTCGACCACCCTGAACTCGGTGCTTCTGCGGCATATCTCCTTATCGCCGTCGATGCATACTACGGTGATATCGTACACGCCTGCCGAAGTCGTATCGGGAGTGAATGAGAGCGGAGTGCCCCTGAGGTCACTGCTGTCGGGAGTGAGAACAGCTTCCTCAGTCTTGGAGGCGACTTCCTTGCCGCTCCTTGTGACAACCGTCTTCATTGTGACATCGTAGTCAACATTGGTCGCATAGAGAAGGTCATACGATACGCCGACCTCAGTTTCTGCACCAGATACAGCCGTATTGGTATCGAGCTCGACCGAAAGGTCTGTTATCTCAGTGGAGTGCTTGGGCTCAACAGCTGTGATATCAATCGCTATCTTCTGGCTCTTTACGAGCTTGCCGTTGTCGTAGAGCTCAACGAGCACATACACATCGGAGCCGTCGGGCTCTGCAAGCACGAACTCGCCCGAAGCAACATTCACGCTCGTTCCGTCTGCGGGACACGAAGCCTTTACGGTATTCTCATAGAAAGGCGTCTCGCCGCTGAACGCAGTCACCTTCACGTCAAGCTCTGCGTCGTAGTTGCTGGTGTACTCGATTACGGAGCTGACGGATATGGGATTCGAGCTGTTGCTTGAACCCTTGGTGTCGCTGAGCTCGGATTCAAAATCAGTTACAACGAGCCTGTTTTCGAGGTCGAGCGACTGCAAGAGCCTTATTGCGACGGAGGTCGTCTCGATATCTCCTGCAAAGCTTCCGTCGGTCTTTTCAGCCTTGCCGATGTCGTTGACGAGCTTCATCGGGTCGAGCTCATCGCTGACTGCCTGAATCGCAAGCTCCTTGTAGAGAGTTTTCTTTATGTCCTCATCAGCGTAGCTCTCGCCCACATTATTTCTGAGGTATGTCAGCGGAGCCTCGAGCGAGGTCAGCTCATAATTATTTTTAGTGAGGAACCTGCCGACATTGTATACTACCATTGCGGTGAGTATATCGTCACTGTCGCTTGCCTCGGTGTAGGAATAGCTTCCGTTCTCGTTTGCCGAATTCACGAGGAATTCGCAGATAGCAAGCCCCGAGATATCGCTACCCGTGTAGGCGGTATCATTTACAGCCTCAAGCACGAGCACAGAATCGAGCACATCGCTTGCATATTCGGGATAGAGCCCGAAGCCGCCGTCTGCGTTCTGCTTGGTTTCGAGCCTGCCGAGGTACTCGGACTTAGCCGAAGCCGCCGAAAGTCTTGCGGTCATATCGGTGTTGCCGAAGGATACATTGTCAGTGAGCCATTGCTCACTTGTCGGGTCTGCTTCCTTCTGAGCAGCTCTGAGAGCGATAAGCGCTTCCGTGGTGTCATTGACGAGGCGGTCGTCGCCGTAGCTTCCGTCGGCGTTCTTTTCAGTGCCGAGGTAGGCGACAGCCTTCTCAATGATACCATTCCTGAGCGCACTTGCTTCCACAGGTGAAACACTGCTTGCCTTGATGCCTATCATAGCAGCTGTGTTGAGCACCAGTACCGAGCCGAGAAATACAGACAAAGCTTTTTTCTGTTTTTTCAAACTGCGTCCTGAAAGTTTCAATCATTTCATTCCTTCCGAAAAAATTTGCCACTTTATTCACGTGACATTCCATATAAACGTATACCCTACGTTTCGTATCATAGTATCACAAAATTCTCATTTTGTCAACTATTATACAAAATATACATATTGTATATATCGCAGGTTTAAACGTCTATTCTTAGCGGAATATCAGATGTTGAAGCTTCCAGTGCTTCTATTAACAATGCACAAATTCGGCAAATTCCAATTATGCAGATTCTACAATAACATCAGAAGTGCCCTGCTTTTGATATAAAGTATGCGCCCGTCGTTCTCCAACGGGCGCATTCGCTCATTTATGCCAGTAGTCGTTGAGGAAGGTAACTCGTTTATCGAGCCAGTCCGCGAGCTGGTCGGCAGCCTCGCCGTGGGTCTTGCAGTTAGCGGCTGCCCTTGAGAGCTCGCTGCTGAACGCCGATTTATCGCGGAGATTGTCCCAGCGCTCGTAATTGCGCTCGAAAGCCGAGCTGTAGCTTTCGGTGTCCTCGCGTATCATATCGACAGCCTCGGAGAAAACTCCGCTGTCGTAGGCGTCCGTCCATTTTTCGCGGATTATATCGGTGAACCAGTCCTCGTACATCAGCACCGCGAGCCAAGGATTTATCGTGTCGTACTCGCCTCCGCCGCTGACTCCGCCGTTCACATCGGGCACGATATTTGCGGCATAGAAGCCCGTACCGTCGATACAGCGTTCCTTGTTGCCCATAGCGGAATCGAAGTCCCACGGAGCTTCAAATCGGAGCTTGCGGTCGCCGTTCTCGCCGAAATCGGCGGACATAAAGAAGCTCGACCAGTAGATATCGGCGTCGCAGGTGAGCTCGCTGATGATGTACATATCCGCGAGGGAATCGACGTCCACAACGCGCTCGACAGCCTCACGGGGCGTAATGCAGGGATCCTCCTCTATGTCGATGTGTAGATCATCGTTGAAAACATAAGCCTTGTCGTCGTAGGCGGCGTGGTACATAATGTCGTAGGTGCCGTTCACGAATTCGGTAATGAAGTCTATCTGCTCGTCGGAGTTGATATCACTTTTGACCGTTATGCCAACGGGCTTTTTCGGGTCATCGGGGTCATCGCCGTACTCGGGCTGGCACTTCATAGTCCTGCCCGAACCGCCGCTTCCGTCAAACGGAACAAGAGGCGCATTGTCGGCGAAATCAACATAGAAAGCGTTGTTGCCGTTCTCATTGGTGAAGTTGCCGTCAAATTCGAGGAAATAGCCGATGTCCCAGCCCTCATAGTCCTTCTCGGGCTCGGTGATATCAACCCTTCCCTCGTTGACCTGCTGCATTTCCGTTAGCAGATACACGCCCCGGTATTTCCCGTTTATGTAGACCTCGACGAACTCCGCATCGGCAGCATAGAGCCCGTCCCTGCCGAGGATATCGCGCGAAACGGAGAGCGCGGTCTTGTTCCTCAGCATAGAGCAGTCCTTATACTCGGCAAGCAGCACCCAATTGCGGTATTCACCGCCGTCGTTCAGCCCGAGCATACTCTGCTTCTCGTCGAACTTTATCCTCAGCGGCTTCTTATCATAGACCGTAGTCCAGTTTCCTCGCACCTTCACCTGCGCTCCTACGCGGTCGAGCTGCACCGCTTCATCGGTATCGGTGAGAGTCACGGTACACCCGACGTAATACGGCTCCGCAGGTACGGTGTAGTTGGGAGTCCACGACGCTATCGACTCCGCAACGTGCCGCGCTATGGGCTTGGTAACGAAGTCCATTGCCTGATTGCCGCGCTCGGTGGTATTTATCGCAAGGACGGGCATACAGTCGCCGTAGATGTAGTCGGTAACCTCTTCCGCAACAGTATCAGAAACAGATGGCTGCGGATAAGGAGCAGTGTCATGGAGACGAGTGCAGCCGCACAGCAGCGGCAAAGCGATAAGAGGAATAATAAATCTTCGGTATCTGAACATAGTTTCACGCTCCATATTATGAATATCAGGCTTATTATAACATAAAGCACGGGATAAATCAACAGCCGCATACTTTGGGGATAGCTGTTGATCCTATCCATCAAAAGGCAAACGGCTCCGCCTGAATTGCGAAGCCGTTTTTCTCGGTTCAGTCGGCGCTTATATTTTTGTAAGTGTGCCTCCGTAAAGCCGACCGTTTATCTCAAGTGTCACATCAACAGTATTACCAATCGGCTCTGCAAATCCGTTGTCGCCCGCCTCTCTGATTATCCTCGGATAGTCAACATAGCACTCATCAAGGTCGGTGTTTCCGCTGATGCCGCTGACGCTGCCCCTGTTCGACTTCTGCCACATTCCGTATGAGCCGCTGTAGGTCGGCTTATCGACATCATAATTCGCGACCCACACTACATAGCGTCCCTTGATATAGTCAGTAGTATAATTGGTAAGATAGTACGCAGACATAAACAAGCCCGCATAATAGCCTGCGTTTTCAAGCTCGCTAAGAAATGCTTCAATGATACTGCTGACCTTGTCACGTCCGAGAGCAAATACCTTCTGCTCCTCAACGTCATAGTATATCGGGTATTCAAACTGCTTTCCCTTCAGCACCTCTATGCAGACGGCAGCCTCACGGCGCGCTTCCTCCTCGCTTACCGCATAGCTGTACCAGTAAGCTCCGCAGGGTATCCCAGCCAACTTGGCGCCCGCATAATTGCGCTCGAATTTCTTGTCCTTTTGTGACATCTCCCTGCCGTAGCCTGCACGGATAATAACAAAGTCAGCATCGACCCTGCTCCAGTCTATATCGCCCTGCCACTCGGAAACATCTATCCCGTTTCTGATCATTGCGGTTTCCTCCTTGGAATCAGTATATACGGCTAAGTATTGCCGTATAGTGCAGGATATGCCGATTCTCACGTCAGGGTGAATACCGATATCCAAAGGCTTCTGCTGTTTGGGTAGGGCTGAGGCAGAGTGGCTTTCTTCGGGTCTTGCAAACCACGAAGGAAGCACGTCCTGCCTGCGGACAAAAAAGTCTGCGTAACACAGGGTTACGCAGACTTTTTCAATTATCCAAGAAATGTCTCGAAAGAATCGGTTCCGCCTGTTGATGTATATGCGTAATATCGCAGAATCGCGGAAGCGTCCTTAGCGTCTATCTTGCCGTCGCCGTTGACCTCGCCAGCCTTCTTCTGAAGCTCAGTGAAGGTGCCTGCCTCGCCTGTTGAAGCCTTCGAGTACTCAACAAGCACGAGAGAAGCGTCCTTAGCGTCTACCTTGCCGTCGAAGTTGACATCGCCGAGCAGGAAGCCGTCTCCGCCGCCCTTGACTGTGAGCTTACCTGTCTTGAGGACTGCGTCAAACTCGATAGCATCGTAGCCGTTCTCAACAACGTGGAATCTGTCGAGCTTCCACTCGTATGTACCGGCCTTTGCATTTGCGGGGATAGTGATATCGAACTTGGCAACAGGCTTGGAAGTATCGATCTCCTGCGGCTCGCCCGAATCGAGGGTATCGCAGTACCATGTTCCGTTGAGCTCGCTGTACTCGGGCTTAGTGGCAACCGCTGTACATCTGAGACTGCTCATCGTAGCTGTTGCGCCTGCAACAGGGAGATTCTTGTCGATGACCTGTGCAACGAACTGACCCGCCTTGCGGTTGCTGCCGTTCTCGCACATAATGTTGACTGTGACAGTCTTGCCAGCCTCGACCTCAGCATCCTCGGGGTAAATGATGAACTTCTCGTCGATCTCGCTGTCGTCGGACTGACCGCCCTTGACTGTGAGCTTGCCTGTCTTGAGGACTGCGTCAAACTCGATAGCATCATAGCCGTTCTCAACTACGTGGAATCTGTCGAGCTTCCACTCGTATGTGCCTGCCTTAGCATCAGCGGGAACCGTGATGTCGTACTTGGCAACGGGCTTGGAGGTGTCGATCTCCTGCGGCTCACCCGAATCGAGGGTATCGCAGTACCATGTTCCGTTGAGCTCGCTGTATTCGGGCTTTGTGGCAACTGCCGTACATCTGAGGCTGCTCATTGTAGCTGTTGCGCCTGCGATGGGAAGATTAGCATCAATTACCTGTGCAACGAACTGACCCGCCTTGCGGTTGCTGCCGTTTTCGCACATAATGTTGACCGTAACTGTCTTGCCTGCCTCGACCTCAGCGTCCTCGGGCTTGATGATGAACTTCTCGTCGACCTCGCTGTCGGAGGGATCGGACTGACCGCCCTTGACTGTGAGCTTACCTGTCTTGAGGACTGCGTCGAACTCGATAGCATCGAAGCCGTTCTCAACTACGTGGAATCTGTCGAGCTTCCACTCGTATGTACCCGACTTTGCATTAGCGGGAACTGTGATGTCGTACTTGGCAACGGGCTTGGCAGTGTCAATTTCCTGCGGCTCGCCCGAATCGAGGGTGTCGCAGTACCATGTGCCGTTGAGCTCGCTGTACTCTGGCTTAGTGGCAACTGCTGTACATCTGAGGCTGCTCATTGTAGCTGTTGCGCCTGCAATGGGAAGATTTGCATTGATGACCTGTGCAACGAACTGACCTGCCTTGCGGTTGCTGCCGTTTTCGCACATAATGTTGATCGTGACCGTCTTGCCTGCCTCGACCTCAGCATCCTCGGGGTAAATGATGAACTTGTCATCGACCTCGCTGTCGGAATCGGCTGCCACAGCGGTAAAGCTGTCAAGGCAGAAGGTCTGCGCTGCGGGGAAGGACGCACATAAAGTGGTCAGCGCCATCGCAGAAGCGAATATTTTTTTGATTCTCATATAATACCTCCTAAAGAAAAAAATACTGTAGTATGATTATATCACACTTCTCAACAAAAGTCAATCGGAATATATCATCTTATTTGTACATTCTTTTACTTTCTGCCGCTCGACTGTGCAGATTCGTCAGCTTAATATGAAGAAAAGTCTGCATAACCGTACTGTTATGCAGACTTTTTTCATCATCCGAGGAATTTCTCTATCGGGTCCTTGCCGCCTGTTGATACATAGGCGTAATAGCGCAATACTGCGGAAGCATCCTTCGCATCGACCTTGCCGTCGCCGTTTGCGTCACCGTAAACGATTTGTGATTCCGCGACTGCTTCGGCTGCGTACGCTACTCCCGCAGCAGCGGTTTGATTGCTTGCAAGCATCGCCGCCGCAGCCAGTGCCGCTGCGATTTTTCTGATTTTCATTCTTATACCCCCTTATGATCATTAAAAGTGTAAAAATGCAAACATAAATTTGTTTTAACATAATTATCGAAACAAGTCAATCCATTATTTTGCACACTTTATTTATTATTAACTCGGAGAAGGCGTTTTTTATTGCCTGTTGATTTTTTTGTAAAAATATGTTATAATTATGCGGTAATGTTTTTATTCTATGTATCAACGCATGATAGTGAGGTTAACTATGCAAAGGAAAAAATCATTATTTCCGTTGGTTTTTGCGGTATTGACCGCTTTTGCGCTTCTGATAGGAACGCTCGACGTTTTTGTGTACACAAGGTACATCAAAGGCGGCAGGCTCTATAAGCTCCGCCACCCCGCCGAGAAGGTCGATATGACCGACCCTGACGGCAACACCGACTACGGCAGGATATACTACTCGCCTGTAGACGAGGAGCACATCGTCGAGTACGAGGACGCAAGCGGCTGCGGCTACATAGATAACGAGGTGCTCGTTGTCGCCAACGACGGCGTTTCGCGCGAGCAGATAGCCGAGCTCGCGGCTAAGTACGACGCGGAAATAGTCGGCGAGATAGAGGTCTCGGGCGACTATCAGCTCAGGCTGACGACCACTCCCGAGGAGCTCGATCCCGTCGTGGAGAGCATTTCGGCTGAGTCCGCTGTTGCTTCGGCGGAAGTAAACTATGTTATGCCCCTCTCAGGCGACTCCGCAGGCGATGTCGGCGATTTTTATTACGGCAATGAATGGCAAAAAGAACTAACCTCAAGCACCTACGACAGCAGTAAAGCTCTCAGCTGGGGTTTCCACGAGATAAACACTCCCATGGCGTGGGCTCTGCTTGCAGCGAATAAAGATGTCGTAAATCCTGTAAAAGTCGGAGTAAGCGACTGCGGATTCTCGGATACACACCCTGACCTCGGATTTGTGTCTATTTTCTATGATAATGGTGACCACGGAATGACAACCAAAAAATTTTATATAGATAGCGGTAGGGATCACGGGACGCACGTAAGCGGCACATTTGCTGCAAATACCGATGATGGAACCGGTATATGCGGCGTTTATCCATATGGTAACGGCAGACTTTATGCCGCCTGTGTTTCACGCGCGGATAAGTATTCCAATGACATTGCTTCCAATCGTGCAACAACTATGGGAACCAAAGCCGCTTTTGCTGAATTGATCGTCAGAAATGTTAAAGTCATCAATTTCAGTGTAGGTTTCAACGACTATTCCTTTCAGTACAATGATCTTTGGCATAAAAAAACATCAAAAACCGCAAAGTCACTTGCAGGATTCTACGATAGAATGCTGAAGAAGGGATATGATTTTGTTATATCTGCATCGGCAGGAAATTCATCATCTACACTTACAGGTCATCTCGAAGCAAAATATAATTCTTCCCTTTGTCTGATAGAGCAGTCTGATTATCCCGATGTATATAACAGAATAATTGTCGTTGGTTCATTGGATAGAGACCTGAGTATATCCGAGTTTTCAAACGGCGGAAACAGAACAGAGATCTATGCTCCGGGCGGTGATATATATTCTGCACTTTATTCTGACCTTCATAGCGGCGAACTTTATGGTTCAAAAAACGGCACTTCAATGGCAGCACCTCATGTTGCGGGAGTCGCCGCGATGGTTTGGAGCGCAAACGCCTCTCTCACAGGTGAAGAGGTTAAGAATATCGTCATCAGTACCGCTGATACATCAAAAACATCTGTGCCTGTTCTTGACGCAGCTGCGGCAGTTCAAACAGCACTTAACGGAAGCACATTCGCGCCTCATCTTATACATACAAATGCGGCTATCATAGGAAAGGTCTGCAAAATAGGTCTTATTGACTCTCCCATAGAAGAAGCAACGATAACTGCTACTGAGTGTAACACAAAAAATGAATATACCGCAAAATCAGATCTTGACGGACAGTTCGATATTCTACTTCCCGCAGGCAAGTACATCTTTACTATAGAAGCAGACGGTTACAAAACCTACACCTCAGAAGTAATAGAGCTGTCAGACAACAGTGTATACAACGCCAAGACTATAAAACTGAAAAAGGACAAAGTCAAAAGCAGCGGCGGCGGAAGCGGAAAGACTGAGACCACCACAGCTCCCGCCAAGGAAACTCCCGAAATAGGAAAGATATACACAGGCGAGGACATCAAAAAGTTCCTCCCCGATAAGTTCGGCAAATTCGATATCGGCATCGGACTTGACAAGATACGCGCGTGGACCTACTATGAGGGACACTTCTACGCCATTTTCGACCACGCTATGTCAGCCAAGGTAATGAGCCTTGCGACGCAGCAGGATCCTGACGTCCATCTCGTCACCATTACGAGCGACAAGGAGCAGCAGCTCGTTGAGGAGCTCATTTTCTACGGCGAGCGCGACTTCTACTACACAGGCGGAATGGTCGATGCCGACGGCGACATCTGCACCGTTATCGGCGAGGATACCGACTACACCAACTGGTACGAGGGATATCCTCAGAATTACGGCAAGGAAGGCTACGATGACATCATCGCCGTATACCGCGGCTCGGGAGACGACCCGAAGTCCGACCCAGAGTACGGTATATGGTTCGATTTCCCCGAAAACGATATCAGCTACCTCGACTTCACCGATATCGACATCTCGGACGTAACACGCGGTATTGTTATCGAATGGGAAGATGCCGAAAGCGAAGAAACCACTGAATAACCATACGAAATCAGCCCCACTTAGTGGGGCTGATCGTTATAATAGGACATTTATCAAAAATGGCTGCTGCCTGAGCATAAGTACTCACTCAGGCGTTATTATTTCGGCAAGCCGTTAATGGCAACATATACAACGAACGATATCGCGTCTATTGCAAGAATGATACCGAAGACGATGAAGGCTATCTTAGCGCCTTTCCTGACCTTTTTCCTGTTGTCGTCAGTCAGGACGTGCTTCTTGATATCGCTGTAAAGCTCAGATTTGGCAGGTGCCTGCTCAACAGGTACAGACGCAGGCTCGGGAGCTTTGTCCAGCACCAGCTCATCGAGCGAGATACCGAAGAGGTCGCTCATTGCTACGAGCTTCTCCATATCGGGCGTAGAATCGCCGACCTCCCACTTTGAAACGGTCTGCCGCGAGACATTCAGCCGATTCGCGAGCTCCTCCTGCGAAAAGCCTTTCTGCTTGCGAAGCTCGTAAAGCTTATTGTTGAACTCCATAATTATACCTCCTGCTGTCTGTCTTTATTAATTGCCAGATATCCAGTCGCGACCGCCAGTGCGGCGATGACAATATCGGTGATAATGCTTGATTCTATGCCGTATGCTCCGCCATTGAGGAGGTTCTCGCCGACGCTTCTCATATTGATGAGCGCAGTCGAAGCTCCCTCGCTGCCGCTGAGATTAAGTCCGAGAACGCAGCTCAGGCAGAAATTCCACACGCTGTGAAGTCCGCAGGCAGCCCATATGCTCTTGGTGCGGAGCGTAATGAACGAGAACACTAACGAGATAACGACTAAGCCGAGCAATCCCGAGAAGACATACTGCGGCTCGGATTCGCAGAGCGTGCTCCAGTGCGGGTAAATGAACGCGAGCGTGCTCACCGCAACAGCGACGTGGAGCGGTACTCTGTCCCTGAGTGAGCAGAAAACAAGTCCACGGCAAAGGAACTCCTCGGCTGCTCCCTGAATGATGAAGCCGCCAAGCATAAGAAATATCATAGGGACGTCTGGGGTCGCGAGTGCGCCTTCAAGACTGATACCGCCCGTGAGCGTGATAGCCGCCACACAGACCGTCAGCAGACCCGCGCCTATGAGTGCGCCGATAAACCAGCCGCCTATGTGCTTGGTCACGCCCATTTCGGAGAGCCGCCTTTTCTCAATCAGCTTCCAGTAGAGGACGCTTACCCCGAGGATAACTATCATGCCGTAGTATTTGAGCAGATCCATGACACCGTCGCTGAACATCTCGCCCTGCATGAAGTTTTTTCCATAGGCGAACATCACACCTATGACGGCTCCCTCCGCAAGAAGCAAGCCTGCCCAGTAGCACAAAATGAAAGCAAGCAGCTTTTTCACTGCGAGCATTGCGGTCGGCATATCGGTTCTGTTGTTGAACGGGCTAAGGTTTTTGATAAAATTTTTCATTATGGATTCCTTCCTCTATCGCCAGACGATAGTTTTTCTGATGAATCCATAGTACCATTTCCGCCCGAAGAAGTCTACCAACTGCCCTTGGAAATCTGTCAACGGGCGTTAACAACCGCGTTAATCTCCGTTGCATTGGCTATTTTAAGCCGAATTTCAAACTGTGCTCCAAACGTGCCGTCGAATACATTATACCACAGCAGTCAGCTTAAATCAATACGCCATACAAAATGAAAGCGCTCCGCAAGGGAGCGCCAACGTGTATTTATTTGAAACATTTATTCATGTAGGATCAGAGTTGGAAATATATGGAAAAAGACTGAAATCGACAAAATATAGCCGTTCCAGTTATTGCAAAAGTATATCCAAAGAGAATGAATATACATATCATTTTCGATTCGGTCTTCACAATAAAATATTTTCTCGAAAAGCCTTGATTCGCAACTTTTTGTGAAAAAGCGATGTGAAAACGGTTGATTTTGTACCTCGTTTGTGGTAAAATTAAGTATGTATAGTTACTAAACTTGGGCTTGATAAGACTACGGTTCAAGAAGCGAGTTTCTATTATTCCCGTGTGTTCATAACAGAGTCGCAACGCATTTACTGATAGGAGATAGCTTATGAATTTAATTAAATACCCCTCTGAGGAAACTGTAAACCATGCTATGCTGACTGATGAGCCACTGCTAGCACTGATATCGTTCGACGGAAGCACTGCAATAATTTCTCAGCTCGATGAAGCTGTTGAACACCATATTCTGCTTATGAAAGCGGGATATAACGATACGGATATCGACAAGTTTTTCCGCATAGTCCTTGACCGTAGCGGTGCAGACTGGACTTTTGTGTGCCCGCCCGACTACAAAGGCATACAGTTCAAGGATAAGCGCATTGAAGCCTTCTACAAGGACGGATTCGCAGTTATTTCAGACTTTCTGCACTCCATAGGATACCTTGTAGGCATAGATATTCCGAAGCGATACAGACGTCACCTGGACATGCTGAAAAAAGATACGTACTAATCCCCCTGTCATCGAAGTAAGACTAACGAGGGAGAAAATTTTTATAGGTTAATCGGATAAATATTGCGCAAACAAAACCGAAGGATTCACGCAGAATCCTTCGGCTTATTGTTTATGGGGAAATCATGGTGTCACACATACACAATATCAGAAAAAAGGGAGTTATTCATTATTCTTTTTACTCTTATTAACCATGAACCTCATCTTAGCTTATCGACTACAAATCGGAGGCTTTTCTGCCCTCTCTTGCCAGTGTTGACACTTATAAAAGCAGCCGTATCCGCCTGTATTTCTACGGATAAGGCTGTTCGTGCATCATTTTTCAGCTCCCATAGATACACATTTTAAGAATTAACCTGATTTCTACTTGTCAGCCTTTCCCGTTCCAATATGTAACCTACCCCCTATTTCCAGCAAAGCCAAGCAATAGGACATCTCCCGTGTCAACACTGTCAGTGAAGGGTCGCCCTCGCGGATACGCATAGTACGGCGTATCTCCTTGGGTATGACGACGCGTCCGAGGTCGTCTATCCTTCGTACTATTCCTGTTGCTTTCATAATAAAACCTCCCAAAATCAGTTGACTTTGTGAGGTTAGTATTTCCGCAAAGCAGACGAATATTCGCATATTGTTCTTGACAACAATGCGAACTGTCGGTATAATTTAGATATCACACACATTAAAAACGACATTTCACTTGAAAGAGAGGGTTCATTGTGAAAACGAGAAAAAGACTTACCGCGGCGATACTTGCGGGTGCTCTGACCGCAACGGCACTGCCGTCCGGAGCGCCGGATATCGTCCGTGCAGCCGAGCCGACCGTCGTTATCAACGAGGTCTGCTCGCAGAACAAGAGATGTCTTGCGGACAGCTACGGCAAATACTCCGACTGGATAGAGCTGTACAACACAGGCAGCTCGGCGGTCGACCTTTCGGGCTGGGGACTTTCGGACAAAAACTCCGAGCCTATGAAGTTCACCTTCCCGAGCGGCACTGCTATCGGTGCAGGAGAGCATATGATAGTTTTCGCCTCAAAGCAGGAATCCACAGCCGCGGAGCTACACACGGGCTTCTCGCTGAGCAAGAACGGCGACACGGTGGTGCTTTCCGACAGCAGCGGCAAGGTGCAGCAGCAGGTGGAGCTCCCCACGCTCGGGACGGACGTCAGCTACGGAATGACTCCCGACGGGAGCGGCAGATTTGAGGTAATGTCTCCTACGCCCGCGAAGGCGAACGCGGCAGTCGTTTCCGCGCCGACATTCTCATCTCCGTCGGGCTTTTACGGCACTGACTTCGAGCTCACGCTGTCTGCGGGAGCGGACGCGACTATCCGCTACACCACCGACGGCAGCGACCCGCTCACGTCCTCAACGGCACAGGACTACACCTCCGCGATAACGGTCAGGGACAGGTCGGGCGAGCAGAACATCTACAGCGCGATGGTCGAGGACGAATCCGCGACCTCGATATCACGCGGCACGGGCTACCAGCCGCCTCCGTTCAAGGTTGACAAGGCTACAGTTGTACGCGCGGCGGCTAAGAACTCCGACGGCACATTCAGCAGGGTCGTAAGCCATACCTACTTCATCACGAGCGGCGATCTCGCGCAGTACAAGGATATGACGGTGGTATCCCTCGTGACCGACCCCGACAATCTCTTCGCCCCCGACAAGGGCATATACGTGACGGGCAATCAGTACCTCGAATGGAAGAAGAGCTCGTCCTACGACCCGAAGAAGAGCGTGTGGGACACAGATAACGTCTGCAACTTCTTCTCGCACGGCAAGGACTGGGAGCGCGAGGCAACGATAACGATATTCCGCGGCGGCGAGAGCATAGCCGAGCAGAATATGGGCGTCCGAATCAAGGGAGCATCCACCCGCAACACCTCGCAGAAGAGCTTCCACCTCTACGCGAGGAGCGACTACGGCGCTTCAAAGCTTGAGGGCGATATCATTCCCGACAACCTCGACTGGGCGGGCAACGCGATAGAAAAATACGATTCCATTTCGCTCCGTGCAGTCGGCGAGGAGGGACGTCTCCGCGACGGCTTTGCTCAGAAGCTTGTCGCTGACAGAGAAGACCTCACCACGCAGGATATGCAGATGTGCGCGGTCTTCCTAAACGGTGAATACTGGGGACTTTACGAGCTTACCGAGAAGCTCTCGGACTACTTCATCGAGAGCAATTACGGCATCGACAAGAATGACGTTGCTCTGATAAAGAACGGAGAGCTCGAGGAGGGCTCGCAGGAGGAGCTCGACAGCTTCAACAGCTTCTGCACCAAGTATTCGAGCCTCGACCTCACCAATGACGAGAACTACAAGGCTGTCTGCGACTTCATCGACATTGACAGCTTCATCGACCACTACGCCGCGGGGCTCTACCTCGGCACGTATGACTGGCCGAACCGCAACTGCGCGATGTGGCGCAGCACGGGCGAGGTCATTGAGGGCAACCCCTACAGCGACGGCAAATGGCGCTTCATCTCGTTCGATTACGACTACACCATGGGCAAGACCTATGCCGATTTCGGCGGAGTCGAGGGCTATGCCTACGACAGCTTCCGCCATATGGAGAGCATCGACAGGAGCGAAAAGCTCGCTCCCACGAATCTCTTCCTCAACCTGCTGAAAAACGAGGACTTCCGCAATAAATTCGCGAACGTCTACTGCGACTACGCGAACGAGGTGCTCACTCCCGAGAAGGCGAACGCTATGGCGGACACCTACAGCCGCGACTACACCGAGCCCCTCGCACAGACGACGGTACGCTGGTGGGGCTTCTTCGGCGGCTCGAAGGAGAGCAATCTCGCCTATAACCGCGAGCAGTACAAGACCAAGACCCTGCCGCAGATACAGGAATTCTTCCGCCAGCGCAGGAGCTGCACCATTGAGGATATGCGCAATTTCCTCGGACTGTCACCCTCAATGCAGACCATCACGCTGAAAACGGTCGGCAGCGGAAGGATACGCATAAACTCGATAACTCCCGACACGTCGAACGGCTGGAGCGGCGAATACTGCGCGGACTGTCCCGTCACACTGACAGCTGTCCCCGCGGACGGAGCCGACTTCACAGGCTGGAGCGGCGGAATCACGGGCACGGACAAGACGGTCACGGTGACGCTGAAGGAAGCTATGACCATTACCGCCAGCTTCGGTGAGAAGCAGGTTGTATACGGCGACGCCAACTGCGACGGCAAGGTAACTATCGCGGACGCCACGGCAATACTGCAATCTATCGCCAACCGCGACAAGTATGAGCTCAAGCCCGAGGGCGTGAAAAACGCCGACGTTGACGGTGTTGACGGTGTCACAAGTATGGACGCCCTCGTACTCCAGCAGCTCGACGCAGGTCTCTATCAGCTCAGCGACCTACCGCTTCAATAAAAGCAAATGGCAGAGACATATCCCCGCGGCTTTTTTGCTTCCGTCTATGCTGGTTATTGTACATACAATTATTGCGGTTTTTTTATCAAATATGAGACAGACTTGAAACAGACTTAAAACGGTTAATGAACATCGAATTTATATTAATAAATAGTTAACAGAAAGCAATAATAAACTTGTTAACAGAAAATTAACAATAAAAATGTCGAAAATCTTATGAAAAGTGCACTATATTTTAGTTGAGTGTATTAATGTATATTGTCAAGCGGATTCTTCTGCTATATAATAAATACAGCAATTGAAGAAAATTGGTATTCGGTATCAAGTACCCTCCCCTCTCATGTGCTTGATACTGGATATTAATTCAACTGCTCGCCATAGAAACAGAATTAGTTTTTTATTAAAACTAATTCCTTTCATTTGTAATTTTTTCATGTTTTCTATTCTCAATAACTTATTTTAACTATATCTATGGCTCGGTCCGACAGTGCTAAACGATTTTATATCGTATGGACCGCATTCGCACCTCGAAAGAGGTGCATTTTTTTACATTGCGAAACTTGCGTGAAATATTATATAATCTGCTTGACAAATTATATAGACAATGCTATTATATAATTGAAGGAGGCGGTACTGTGAAAAGAAGCGTTTACAGCCTCGTCCTGATGGACGACGTCATCAAAGCCGTGGACGAGCAGGCTTACAGGCTCGGGACAAGCCGCTCGAACCTCATAAATCAGATACTCGCGGAACGCCTGTCGTGCGTGACTCCCGAGATGCGTATGCGCGATATCTTCGCCTACGTCGAGGAGCTCATCGGCAGCGCGATGCAGATCCAGCAGCAGCGCTCGGCTTCGCTGCTGACTATGCGGACGGTGCTCGAATACAAGTACCGCCCGACGATAAGCTATAAGGTCGAGCTCGAACGCGCGCCCGACAAGTACCTCGGCACGCTGAGGGTGCAGATACGTACACAGAGCGAGCGGCTCACCGAGCTGTTCAACAGCTTTTTCCTCTACAGGGTGCAGACGGAGAGCGCACAGCTCACGGCGAAGGGCTGGGAATATCCCGATTGGGAGCTCACCTCGGGCTGCTTTACGCGGCGGCTGCTCAATGCGGGCGAGGTCGCGGACGAGCAGGCAGGCGAGGCGATAGGCAGGTATATCGCCGACCTCGACCTCGCTGTAAAGACATTTTTTTCCGACCCTCGCGGCTTCGCGGCGGCTGCTCCCGACCTCGAAAAGCAGTATGGACAAATGTTGAGAAAGTACATTGTATAGAGGTGCCCGTCAACAAATAGCTTTGCTATCCTGCGCGGAATAATTCCGCGGGCATAGCAACTATGGGGCGGCAGCAGGGGACGCCCTCTACAACAGAGTTGCATATAGCTGCGAAATCCAAATCAAAGATTTGGTACGCAGCTTATCTTGCAGGGCGTCCCCTCTCGCAAAACAATTCACTGGATTGTTTTGCGATTCACCCCTTGCGAGGCGCCTTCGTTTTGTTTCGCCGTTCTTTAAAAGCTGTGAACGGCGACGAGGGACGCTGTCCCTCGACCCTGCAAGCCTTTGAAAAGGCTTGAGCGAAACTTTCGGTTTCGCGCCGCAGTATGTTTAAAACGGGAGTAATCGCCGCGATTCCTACTTGTAGGGGACGGCGTCCCCGACGTCCCGTTATTTCGATTTGAACATCACAAAGGAGGATACAGATATGAATGCAGAGAAATACACTCAGAGAACCGTTGACGCTGTCAGAAAGGCGCAGAGTATCGCCGTTATGCAGTCTAACAACGTCATCGAACCCGTACACCTTCTCTCGGGTCTGATGAAGCAGGAAAACGGACTTATCCCGCAGCTCATCAAGAAAATGAACATCGACGCCGATATCTTCGACGGCGAAATTGACAAGAAGATAAATATGCTCCCCAAGGTGACGGGCAGCGGCAGGAGCAGCAATATCGGCATTTCCGCCGAGGGCGACCGTGTGCTCACCACCGCCGAGTCCATCGCCGACAATATGAAGGACGAGTTTGTCTCCGTCGAGCACGTTATGCTCGCGCTCATTGACTGCAAGGACAGGGACGTCGCGAATCTGCTCCGTACATTTAATATCACCCGCGACGCCTTCCTCTCGGCTCTGATGTCCGTGCGCGGCAATACGCGCGTGACCTCCGAGAATCCCGAGGACACCTACGACGTGCTCACCAAGTACGGTCAGGAGCTCGTGGGGCTTGCCAAGCGCAACAAGCTCGACCCCGTCATCGGGCGTGACAGCGAGATACGCAACGTTATCCGCATACTCTCGCGCAAGACCAAGAATAACCCAGTGCTCATCGGCGAGCCCGGCGTCGGAAAGACTGCTATCGCCGAGGGGCTTGCGCTCCGTATCGTGGCGGGAGATGTGCCCGACAGCCTCAAAGACAGGAAGGTCTTCTCGCTGGATATGGGAGCTCTCGTGGCGGGCGCGAAGTACCGCGGCGAGTTCGAGGAGAGGCTGAAAGCCGTCCTCAATGAGATAAAGAACAGCAACGGACAGATCCTGCTCTTCATCGACGAGCTCCACACTATCGTAGGTGCGGGCAAGTCCGACGGCGCTATGGACGCGGGCAACCTCTTAAAGCCTATGCTTGCGAGGGGCGAGCTCCACTGTATCGGCGCGACCACGCTCAACGAGTACCGCCAGTACATCGAGAAGGACCCCGCACTCGAAAGACGTTTCCAGCCCGTTATGGTCGATGAGCCGACGGTCGAGGACACTATCTCTATCCTGCGCGGACTCAAGGAGAGGTACGAGGTCTTCCACGGTGTAAAGATAAGCGACAATGCGCTCATTTCCGCAGCTGTGCTCTCGAACAGATACATCACTGACCGCTTCCTGCCTGACAAGGCGATAGACCTCATCGACGAGGCGTGTGCTACGATACGCACGGAGATGGACTCCATGCCGACCGAGCTCGACGAGATAAACCGCAAGATGATACAGCTTCAAATCGAGGAGACTGCGCTCAAAAAGGAGAGCGACTCCATTTCGCAGGAGCACCTTGCCGAAATACAGAAGGAGCTCTCGGAGCTGCGCGAGAAGTTCAACGCGATGAAGGCGAAATGGGAGAACGAAAAGAACGATATATCCTCCGTGCAGAAGCTGCGCGAGGAGATAGAGCAGGTAAACGGCGAGATAGAGCGCGCTAAGCGCGAGTACGACTTCAACAAGGCGGCGGAGCTCGAATACGGGCGTATGCCTGCGCTGAAAAAGCAGCTCGCCGACCTCGAGGCTCAGGCGGAAGAGGATATGAAGGGCGAGAAGCTCCTGCGCGACCGCGTGACCGAGGACGAGATTGCGAAGATAGTCTGCCGCTGGACGGGCATTCCCGTGGCGAAGCTCATGGAGGGCGAGAAGGAGAAGGTCCTGCACCTCGGCGAGCTTCTGCACAAGCGCGTCATCGGTCAGGACGAGGCAGTTGAAAAGGTCAGCGAGGCGATACTGCGCTCGCGTGCTGGAATACAGGCTCCCGACAGACCTATCGGCTCGTTTATGTTCCTCGGACCTACGGGCGTCGGCAAGACAGAGCTCGCGAAGGCACTCTCGGAGATACTCTTCGACGACGAGAAAAATATCATTCGCATTGATATGAGTGAGTATATGGAGAAGTTCAGCGTGAGCCGCCTCATCGGAGCGCCTCCCGGATACGTCGGCTACGACGAGGGCGGTCAGCTCACCGAGGCAGTACGCCGCAAGCCATACTCCGTCGTGCTCTTCGACGAGATAGAAAAGGCTCACCCCGACGTGTTCAACATACTGCTCCAAGTTCTCGATGACGGACGTATCACAGATTCGCAGGGCAGAACAGTGGACTTCAAGAACACTATTATAATACTGACGTCCAACCTCGGCAGCCCGTATATCCTCGACGGTATTGACGAGGACGGCAACATCACCGATGAGGCGAGAGCAAACGTTGAGGCTCTGCTGAAAAAGCAGTTCCGCCCCGAATTCCTCAACCGTCTCGACGAGATAATCTTCTACAAGCCGCTGGCGAAGTCCGAGATAATGAACATCGTTGACCTCATGCTCGCAGACCTGCAGAAGCGCCTCGACGACAAGCACATACGTATAAATGTAAGCGATGAAGCCAAGAATTATATCGTGGACTGCGGCTACGACCCCAACTTCGGCGCAAGACCGCTCCGCCGCTTCATTCAGAGCAAGGTGGAGACACTTGTCGCAAAGAAGATGATACAGTGCGACCTCTCGGCGGGAGATGTCATAGATGTTGACCTCACCGACGGCGTTCTCACTGCCGAAAAGGGCTGAGAATCAAAACAGCAATAAGGGAGTTCAGTTCCCTTATTGCTGTTTTTTAGTGAATAATGAATAGTGAATAGTGAAAAGTGAATAATTATGGTATCGGCTTCGCCGATAATATTTAAAATTGTCCGCGTAGGCGGACACCGCAATTATTCATTATTCATTATTCTTTCTTCTTTATTCATTTAGACAGCGTGTATATCACGCTGTCGCTCATGGTTGTATAAGGCTGACAAAAACGGCGTGCCTCCGACGTTTCGGAGCCTTCGTAACGGTAAATAGCCAAAATCTATGGTCGATTTGGATAAAAAGCAGCCTGCATTCAGCGTAGAATCGGTCGAAATGTCTTTTTTTCGCAAATTCCTTGACAAAACGAAACAAAAGGTATATAATGCATATATAAAATTTATAAAATGGAGGATACAGATATGACAAAAACTGAACTTATCAGTGTTGTTGCTGAAAAGACTGACTTCACAAAGAAGAACGCAGAGGCTGCTGTAAACGCAGTTATCGCTGCTATCACAGAATCTCTCGCAGGCGGCGAGAAGGTTTCTATCGTTGGCTTCGGTACTTTCGAGGTTCGCGACAGAAAGGCTAAGCAGGTCATCAACCCCCAGACCAAGAAGATGATGACTGCTCCCGCTTCAAAGGCTCCTGCTTTCAAGGCTGGTCAGGCTCTCAAGAACGCTGTTAACAAGTAATCTAAACGGAGGTAATTATCATGGCTGATGTTAAGAAGACCGTAGACGCAGCTGCAGAGGTCAAGGCTACTGAGAAGGCTGCTGAGAAGAAGGTAGCTGAGAAGAAGGCTCCCGCTGCTAAGAAGGCTGCTGCTCCCAAGAAGACTGCTGCCAAGAAGGCTGCTACTCCTAAGAAGGCTGCTGCTCCCAAGAAGGCTGCCGCTCCCAAGAAGGCTGCTGCTCCCAAGAAGACTGCTGCCAAGAAGGCTGCTGAGAACGTATTCGTTGAGTACCGCGGCAAGCAGATCACTTCCGCTGATCTAATCGCTAAGGCAAAGAAGTTCTCGGGAGTTAAGTCTCCCAAGGTCGTTAACGTATACGTTAAGGCTGAGGAGAACAAGGTTTACTATGTTGTTGATGACAACGCAGGCAGCTTTGATCTCGTTTGATTTCACTTGATAGAAAAAGAGAGCTGTACGGTTTCGTACAGCTCTTTTTGTTTTTTGTGAATGTGTAGGGGCGCATTCCGTGCGCCCGCGGGACGTCGGGGACGGCGTTACCTACATTCGGTTTTTGGCGGTTTGTCATTATAATGGCGGGCGGATAATATCCGCCCCTACGCATTTTTGTAGGGACGCGCATTGCGCGTCCGCCAGTTCTTTGTAAAATCGCGGACGACCAATGGTCGTCCCTACATTTGTTTCGGGTGGTTTGTCGGTATAATGGCGGGCGGCGGAACGCCGCCCCTACAGTCTGAGTTCTGCAAAAAAAGCTGTCGGTTTTAGGTTGATTCCCTTAGCGGAAAATGCGGGCTACCGTGCCGTAAACTAACGGCACATAATCGGTAACCTGCGAATCCGCCAAAGGGGGCTCCCCTTTGCGTGCTATCCTTAACGGAACTTTATTGAATTCATATGTAACCCGAGGGCATAACGTCCTCGGGTTTCTTCATTTTAGCAAGCTGTCTGTGCAAACGACTTGTTTTCGGACGGCTTTAGAGTCGGTGCAGGCTCATGAATTGTCTGGAATGTGTAGCGTATCAATATGGTGTTACCGCAAGTCCGCGAGTATTTCTCAGGCTTCTCATAGACTTCGATGCGGGATATGAACGCTCTGAGCAATTCGGGAGTAAGCTCTTTCATCTCGATGTTTGTCTTTGCTTTCTCAATGAAGTCCTGAACATATTTCTCCTGTAAGCTCAAGTTGTCGAGCTGATTTGAGAGCTCGGAGAGTTCGATTTTCAGTTCGGACTGCTCCTTTTCGTAGCCTGCTGCAAGGCTGTCGTAACGCTCAGGAGTTATCCTGCCTGAGACTCTATCCTCATAGAGACAGCGTATAATGTTGTCAAGCTCCTTGTTACGTTTCTCCAACTTTGACTTCTTCTGTTCTGATTCTTTGCGGAGTTTCTGGGCTTCTCTCTCGCCGTTCTGCATTGCCATTTCATAGAACTGCTGTGGATGCTCACGTGCAAGTAACGTTATTTTTTTGAGTTCTGCGAGAACTATCTCATCCAGCTCCATCGCTTTTATGTGATGAATGGAACAATAACCGCCGCCTTTAGTCTGATAACCACCACATTCATAAAAATTGTGATCTGGCTTGATATGTTTTCCACGGTGCAAGTACAGCTTCATACCACAGTCAGCGCAATAAAGGTAGCCTGCGTATTTATCAGTATTGCCTTGTATGTCAGGTCTCTTTCGTCCCTCGTAGTGCTTCTGAACAAGTGCGAACAATTCACGGCTCACTATCGGTTCATGCGTATTTTCAAAGATAAGTATATTTTCGGGATCATTCTTGATACGCTTTTTCAGCTTGTTGGACTTGCTGTATGTCTGAAAGTTCACAGTATCGCCGCAATAAATCCGATTGGACAGCATATCTCTGACCGTACTCTGAGTCCAGAGATATGGATGTTCAAGGTCAGGGTGTTTACTTTTTGTTCCTTTAGTGTGAAACTCATAAACACCGGGACTTTCAATTTCGTGCTCTTCCAGGTATCTGCATATCGCTCTCGTCCCCTTGCCGTCTGAACATAGCTCATATATTTGCCGTACTACGGGAGCAGTGACTGGGTCAGGGATAAGCTGTTTCGCATTGTCAGGATTCTTCATGTAGCCATATGGAATCGAAGTCCCGACACGCTCACCGCGTTCACCTTTCGCTTTAAATACTGCTCTGATCTTCTTACTTGTATCACGGGCATAAAAGTCATTAAAATAGTTCTTTATGCCCGACATTTCATTGAAGCCGTTTGCACTGTCAACGCCGTCTGTGACTGCAATGAAGCGGACATCGTAAGCCGGGAACACGATCTCCATAAGCTTGTCAGTCTCCAAGTGGTCACGTCCAAGTCTCGACTGGTCTTTCACAATGACCGTTCCTACAAGTCCATACTCGACATCTTTCAGCATACGAACGTACTCAGGTCTGTTCTTATTGACTCCGCTGAAGCCGTCGTCAACGTAGAACTGACAGTTGCGGAAGCCATTCCGCTCTGCGTACTCACTTAGCATCTTCTTTTGATTTTCTATCGACAGCGACTCGCCCTCACGAGCGTCTTCCTGTGAAAGTCGGCAATACAAGGCTGTTATTAATTCATTGTTTGGTTTCATAAATCCTCCTTCTCTGGAAACCAAACCGAATAGGACTCTGCTAGCGTACCTCTCGGTACACCAACAGTATACTCCTACTCGGCTCAAAAGTCCAGTAAAAATTTTGTTAACTTACCTTCACAAGATAGCGGAGCCTGTCCTCTACGGTCACATCTGTGTCAGTTGGAAATGCGTTTATGACGGTAAATGTCTTGCCGTCTATCACGACCGTATCTATCTCATACTGTGTTCGGCGCAGTTCTGCATACTTGTTTGTTTCAGCTTTTGTGTTCTTTTCATCCATTCGATCATACTCCTTCTATTTGTCTTGTTCATGTTTCCTGTGTAATTTGAATTGTTCATTTTAACATTCTCCTTTTTGATACGAAAATGGGTACGGTGTTTTACCGTACCCATTCCGTTTAATTATTATGTTATTTCAGGTTCTCGCTCCTGCCGAACAGCACATCAATTATCAGTTCGGCACAGTCACGGAAGCCTTGTATGTAGCTTTCCGCTACGATTGTCTCGGACAGCATTCCCTGCATATCCGTTATGTTGTTCAGCAGCTTCTTATCGTCAGCCGACAGCCGTTTCTCCAGTGCGTCGTACAACTCGAGAAGCTCAATACTCCGCTTTGCATAGTCGGAGTCCTTCCTCACGTCGTGCTGACACGGTATGACGTTTCCATAATACAGATCCTGCAACCTCATCGCTGCGGTCACCTCCTGACCAACAATCATACCACATCGCTCTGCCGAAATCAATTCACTAGACCTGACGAAAACTGACTGTTGAAACAAAGCACACCTCACAGGACTATCCCATGTGTATTCCGTGAGCTTCCTTGCGCTCTCGCTCCTCGGCGAGTGCTTTGCTGTCGGTGTGCTCCTGAGCGTACTCATTATCTTCGGCAGGCTCGTCCTCTATCAACGTAGCCACAGCTGTAACGCCGCCGACAAAGCTATCAAGACCGACTGCGAGATCACTATCCACTTGGCAACTTTTGATCTGAGCCTGTGCTTGTACTCGTCTAGCTCTTTCAGTTTCAAGCCATATTCCTCGTTCAGCTTCCCAGCCTGTGAGGACAGGTCCACTGTTGCTTTCTTCAACTGATCGACTGCTAAAGTCGCAGTTTCCGACGTTTGATCCAGCAGCTCTCGACAGGTCGCTATGGTATCTCTCTGCTCGGAACGTACCGTTTTCAGTACCTGTTCTGTCTCTGCTTTCGTCGCCAGCACCGAGAGTCTGGTAAGTATCTCCAGCTGCTCCTGCGACATCAGCTTGTTCAATTCTATCAGCGCTCTCCAGTTGGAATCGAGCACCACCACTGTCGGCTGAGTGTCCGCCGCTGCCGACAATTCCTTGTCGTACATCTGCTGCAATTCTTCTTGTTTTGAATTCATACTCCATATTCTCCTTTCTGTATTTGTCGCCGTGAAGCTTATTGTCACGGCA
>Ga0129307_1000386_pt1 | contig 70319 bp, 62 predicted proteins | sample P1105metagenome_FD_94437 | JGI IMG/M metagenome (GOLD analysis project Ga0129307, IMG submission 94437) | Capybara group fecal microbial communities from Wisconsin, USA - P1105 metagenome | ecosystem: Host-associated > Mammals > Digestive system > Large intestine > Fecal | place: USA: Wisconsin...
CGCCGTACCTGCGAGCTTTCGACAGGCTGGATGAGGTACATCACCAAATGGAAGAAGAGACACTCACGGCTGCCATGGAGGATATAGGCTACTCGCTGATATTGTAGGAGTCATATCCCCTGCCGAATGGCAAGGCAATGGTGAGGTTGGATTTTGAGAGAAATGAGGTGTAAACAAAATGAAATATGTACAAGCCTATATATCTAATATTTCGTTTCCTACTTCGTTAGAAGAATTATATGATTACGCTCGTATGTTTAATGTGGAAATGCTACTTGGATGCGATTATTATTGCCTATTAGATGACAATAATTGTCTTAAATATACCAACAATGAATATGAAAGCCGTTCAACTTCTTGGACTGCTCCAAAATGGTGTAAAAAGGGCGATATTGTGTTTTTTATGCACTCAAAAACTGCGAATTCAAGAATAAGCGCCTTAAAAACTAAACTAACCTCTGAAAGGAAGAACTATAACAATAATTCTTTCTGGTTTATGATGAATGCTCTAATCAGAGCAAGAAAAATTTATGATACTTATGGTGGTAAAATCTTTGCAATTGGAGAAGTATCTGGCGCACCTGAATATGATAGCTCTGATACTCAAACGCTTCATTGGAAAAGTAATATCTATGCAGAAATAGATAATGTATTTCTACTTGAAAAGCCAATAGATATTTCTGACTTTAATTCCGTAATTACTGTATCAAGACAAAGCAGTATAACACCTGTTTTTGGCAGTCAATATCATTTCCTAAAAGAACTTGTACTTAAAAAGAATACAATTGTTGAAGATTACTTTATAGACGCTGTTGCTGAAACAATTCCATTATCAAAAGTTACCGACGAAAACTGGCTTAAAGTTGTCAATAAATATCGACGTAGTTTTTTCCTTGAAATACAATTCAGAACATATTATGTTGACAGATTCCTAAAGCTGCTTGGTGATAACAAAACCATATATAGAGAATGTACTTGCATTAAAAATGGTAATCCATCTTCATTTGTCGATAACGTTATTAAAATAAATGGCAAGTATCTTCCTATTGAAGTCAAATTATCTATATCTGCTGAAAAGAATATTGTTGGGCAGTTAGAAAAATACTGTCAACTGAAAGAATTAAAGTTGTCTAAAGATAAGATCATTTCGTCAGGTTTTTACACTGAAAATGTTTTAGTTATAGACACTGAAGAATTATATCTGTACAATGATGAGACAAAGGCACTTTTAATTATTACAAAACTTGATGAACTATCAACAAATAACGATATTCAACTTTTAAGAGATAGAATAATAAAATTATTGTAAGCCACCTGACACCAAAAGCCACAAAATATCAGGACACCGCGCCTTTCAAATGCTATAATTAAGTTACACTAAAGGAGGGAAAACAATGAACTTAGCCACAGGTATTCAGAAAGCTATCGACTACATCGAGGCGCACATCACCGACGAGCTTGATATGGCGGAGGTCGCAAAACAGGCGGCTTGCTCGCCCTACTATTTCCAGAAAATATTCGGTATACTGTGCGGTATTACCGTAGGCGAATACATCCGAAGCAGGCGGCTCACACTTGCCGGCAGTGAGCTGATGAAAACGGACGCAAAGGTCATCGACACGGCGCTGAAATACGGCTATGAGTCACCCGAGAGCTTCACAAGAGCGTTCACTCGCTTCCACGGCGTAACGCCTACTGAGGCTAAGCGTGAGGGCGGCAGGCTCCGTTCATTTTCCCGTTTCAAGGTGCAGATTATTTTGAAAGGCGGTAATACTATGAATTATAACATCGTTAAAAAGGACGCATTCACAGTTCTCGAAAAGGTAGAGCAGCACACAGTTGTAGGCGAGCAGAACAAGAATACTATCCCCGAATTCTGGGGCAGAGCCAAGTCCGACGGCACTATCACAACTCTGCTTGAACACGCATCGGACAATACTTTTATCTACGGTACCTGCTACGGCAACGGTCTCACAGACGCCGAGACCTTCGACTACGGTATCGCTGTGGAGTGTACTCCCGATACAGTCGCTCCCGAAGGCTTCCGTGTGAACACTATCACTGCAAGAACGTGGGTAGTTGCCGAGTGTACAGGTCCCATGCCCGAGGCTATACAGCAGCTCTGGCACGAGCTTTGTGCGGAGTTCTTCCCTACCTCGGACTACACTCCTACCTACGAAATGGACATCGAAGCTTACCCCGACGGTGATATGCTGTCTCCTGACTACAAGAGCCAGATATGGATTCCTGTTGTGAGTGAATAAAACGCAAATACAGTTTTGCCCCTGAACGTTTAAATTAACGCTCAGGGGCATTGTGTTTGTTTAAATGGGGAATGCCTGTACATCCTTGTCGAAATCAATGGAAAATCACAAAACCAGAAAATGAATATGTAGAATACAATTTATAAAAATAGGTGAAGAATATGGAAACATTTATTTTCTATAATTATCTTAAGGCGGAATGAAAAATGTTATTGTGAAAAGGTTTAAAGTTAATTCACAAACAGTCAGCCTCTCAAACAGCAGAGACCCGAGAATAGTATGCCCTCGGGTCTCGGAATAAATATAAAGTTTTGTTAAGGATATGACGGCGCAGCTTTATTATATCGGATCATCATTTCCTTCAGACTCCCTCTCCTCCGAGGTATCCGAATCTGCCTTGTGTTTATGACGAATAATCGCGGTCAATATGATAACAGCCGCAGAAACTGCCATAGTGATGAGGCAGACGATATTCCCCCAAAAGGAGCCTGCAAGTCCGCCAAGTATTATCGGGACTGCTACGACAGCTGTTACAGCAGCGATATGTTTGGTCTGCCCCTTTTTATCCTTTCTTCTCAGCGAGGGCTGAACTGTAAGCGGCAGAAGTTTGTAATTCCCCGAAGACAAAATCGCGGCGTACAGCATAACAGCTGCTCCGAAAATAAGCATCAATATGGAAAATCCGTTATCCATTGCACGTACTCCTCCGTTTATTACAGCTGTCTTTAGTTTTTCTGCTTTTTATCAACTATAGTGCGGCAAGTTCATTTGTTTTGGCGGTAATCTTGGCGTAAAGTGCATTATAATCTCCCGGCGTTTTATTCCGAAGCAATTCAGTAAGCTCACACAACGGGTCGGCAATCGGCGTGAGTGCCATATTATTTACGCCGCCTTTCAGTTTATGTGCGATAAAGTATGCTTTGTCTAGATCACCTGCTTCTAATGCTTCTCCTAGCGCACCGGAGGACAGCTCCTGAATGGTGATGCCCACGAGACGAAGATACAGAGCTTCGTTACCGGCGCAGCGCGACAGACCTGTTTTCGTGTCCGCGCCGTATTCCTGAAGTCTTTCAACAGTCAGCATACGTGTTCCTCCTTTTTCAGTTCATTGATGATCAATTTTTCAAATTCTTCTTTTGGAAGCGGACGGGAGAAATAATAGCCCTGGATAATATTGCAGCCCATAGCTTTCAGCTCGGCATACTGCTCAGCTGTTTCCACGCCCTCGGCGATCGTCGGTACTTCAAAGGATTTTGCAAGCCCGATCATTGCTTCGAGGAGTCTGGTATCCTTCTGCTCTTTGAATGCACTGCGTATGAACTGTATATCCAGCTTAAGAGCATCTATCGGCATATCGATCAGCATACTCAAAGAAGAATAACCGCAGCCAAAATCATCCATTTCGATGTAAAAACCAAGCTTTCGCAGATTTTTGACTGTTGTAATGATTTGATCGGTTTTTTCCGTATATGCCGATTCGGTAATTTCAAGTAAAAGGTTTTTAGTGGTCAGTCCGTTCATTTCAGTGATATTCAGGAGCTTGTCTGTCAGTTTCGGGTCGTACAGATTGATACGGGACACGTTTACCGAGACAGGCAGGGTAATATTCAAGTTTTCCTTCCAGTCTTTGATCTGTGATGCGACCTGCGACCAGACGTAGTTATCAAGCTCCTGGATCAGTCCGTTTTTCTCAAACAGAGGAATAAACACACCGGGACTAACCAGTCCAAGCGTCGGATGTTTCCAGCGTACCAGTGCTTCCGCGCTGCTTAAAACCGGAACGTCCTGTTTTACATCGAATTTTAGCTGATAGTATACGACAAACTGCTTTTCACGGAGTGCTGTGTGAAAACCGTCGATCAGCTGTTCTTCAAGGATCTCAGCTTCACGCATTGAATGATCAAAGAAGCCGATCGGAGCATTCAGATGATCACGGGCGGTATCTGCCGCCATTTTTGCGCGGTCAAATCTGCGTTCTATGTCAACATTTTTATCAGCATTGACGTATACGCCCATTCTGAGACGCACACGGTTTCCGCTTATACTGTCCTCGTCGAGACAGGCAGACAGACGTGCGAGCAGTTCTTCGTAATTGTCTGTGTGTATGCAGTACATCATAAAGGTATCTGCTACGCTTCGGCAAACGATGCCGCCGACCTCATTCAGATATGACAATGCTTTGTTTGCGATTTTTTTCAGAAGCTCGTCTCCGCTGGCTTTTCCGTAACGGTCGTTGTATGTATGAAAATGATTGACATCAAACACGATCGCATCCGTTGGTGCTTCTTTGTGATACAGATCGAATTGCGCAGCATAGTGATAGAAGAATTCCTTGTTGTAAAGTCCGGTCAGCTGATCTCGTTCTGTCAGCCGGAGCGTCTCTCTGTCTTCGGAGAGCTCTATCGTTCGCAGTATGCGGGCGAGGATAACTTTTGAAGCAGGGTACGGCTTCGGTATAAAATCTATTGCTCCAAGTTTCAGGCATTCTACCTCCGCCTCGTTGTCCGATGTCATCACAATGACCGGAAGACGGGAATATTGTGGAGCATTTTTTATCCTGCTGAGGACGTCGGTACCCTGAATGCCGGGAAGATTGAGATCGAGCAGAACTATACTGAGAGTTTCATGCTGGTTTTGAATGATTTCCAGCGCTTCCTCTCCGGTTTCCGCGATCACGATGTCATATACATCACCAAGCGTCGCCTTCAGCATTTCCTGATTCACATAATCGTCCTCGACAAGTAAAATACGTCTTCTTTCTTCAGATATACTAAAAGAATTTTTAGCATTCATAACTATGTTCCTTCCTATTCATAACTTCCATACATTGCGGCGGCTTCATCTATACTAAGCTCACCTTTTCCGACTTTGAATGCCGCGACACGCATCTGGACCGTGAGCGGATCCGTGATCCCGAGCATTTCCGGTGAAATAATGCGATCAGATGGTATCTGGCCGAAAGGAGCGTAAACCGAATCAAAGGACAGATCCGTGGTAGGCGTCATCAGACGCTTCATGGATGCCATATTATTCAGCTCTTCTTTTGTGATCAGAAATCTCATAAATTCATTTGTCATATCCGGATTATCACAGTTCTTGTTGACAGAGAACTCGATGGATGGACTGTCAATAAAGTATCCGCCATCATCTGTCAAAGGGATCGGTGAAAATGAATATTCAAAAGGTGCATTGATGAACGCTTCTGACTGGCTTTCTCGTTTCTTCGTGCCGGATACAGTATCCGCAGTACAGATCATCATCGGTACATCGCCTTCAAAAAAACGCAGGATCACCTGGGTATAGTTGTCTTCAATTTCATCACACGCATTGAGATCAATACATCCGTTTCGTATCAGCTGTTCTACTGTGTTCAGCGCCGGACGCATATATTCTCCTGCCGCAGGATCTAATGCATTGGCAAGTTCAAGGGCTTCCGGGTTCGATGCAAGTGTGGCTGCAAAGGCAGGATAAGCGACCGTGTTCATAAAACAGCCGGAAGACTTGAGACTGTAACCCATCATGGGACTGGTGTAACCTTTGCTGTTGAATGCTTCGCACACGGTCAGCAGCTCTGTCCATGTTGACGGGACGCTGAGACCTTCTTTTTTGAACAGATCGTTGTTCACCAGCATGCCATAAGTTCTGGAAAAAACAGGTATCATCACCACTTGGTCATCTTTATCATGGTTGATCAGACCGGAGCGAATGCAGTCGAGATTCAGCGACAGCTCAGGGTCAGAAAGATCCTCCGCAAGCGCAAACATCTGATCGTATTTTGTGTTTCCTTTCATCCCGGCATTGGAGAAGAAAATGTTGGGCGGGTCATTTCCTTGCAGTGCCATCGATATCGTATTGTTATAGTCATCCAGTTTCACATAACTGAGTCGTACATTCGGATATACTTCGTTGAAGCGGTCAAACTCCGCTTCCAATGCTTCAAAGTTATCATAGCTTCCCGCTACTGTGATGCTGCAGCTGGTATTTGTATCGAGATGCGGCTCGAATCCTGAGTCTGATTCTTCATTATTTTTGCTGCCGCAGGCCGTCAGAGATACGGCCATGAATATAGCTGAAATCATGCAGAAGAGCTTTTTCATATCTTTTTTTCCTCCTTGATTCTGTGAATTTCCTTGATGACGAGCTTAATGTCTACCGGTTTTGAGATATGTCCGTTCATACCGGCGTTCAGACATTCGGTGACGTTTTCGGAAAACGCATCCGCTGTCATGGCGATTATAGGAATGGATGATGCCCACGGATCATCCAGCGCGCGGATATTTTTAGTGGCATCGAGCCCGTTCATCTCCGGCATTTGTATATCCATAAAGATAAGATCATAACTTCCTTCTGCTGCTGATTTGATTTTTTCGACGCAGATACGTCCGTTTTCAGCACGTTCTGTATTGATCCCATACATTTCCAGGAGGGCTGAAATGACTTCCCAGTTGACATCAAAATCCTCTGCGATCAGGATGTTCATTCCATGCAAATCAGAATAGTCATTCTCAGGCTCAGCGGATTTTGCACCAGTGCCGAGAACATCGTTGATTGTATCGTAAAGCGTGGAGCGAAACAGAGGCTTGCTGATGAATGCGTTTGCGCCGGATTTCTTCGCAGCACCCTCAATATCTGTTCTGTCATAAGCGGAAATCAACAGGATTGGGATGTCCGGTGAAACCGTCGAACGAATGCGGCGCGTCATTTCGATGCCGTCGATATCAGGCATTTTCCAGTCGAGTATCACAATGCTGTAATCCTGTTCAGTTTCGTGCCGATGCGAAATCATTTCGAGAGCTTTGGACGCACTTTCCGCACAGTCGGCAGTCACTCCGAGTGATTTAAGCGTATCGGCTGCGGTTTCCAGCAGGATCGGATCATCATCCACGATCAGGACATCCATCGGCTCAAGCACCATATCTTCTCTTTGTCGTTCCGCAATTGGAATATCAAGTATCACGGTAAATGTCGTTCCTTTTCCGGGTTCGCTCTGGCAGTTGATCGTGCCGTTCATAAGATCTACCATTTGCTTTGTGATGGCAAGTCCGAGTCCGGTTCCTTGAATGCTGTTTACACGACTGTCTGTCTGGCGCGAAAACGGCTGATACATATTTGCCATATACTCTGGACTCATTCCGATGCCGGAATCGGATACGATATAGGTCAGCTGCACACATCCGGGTTTCTTGCTTTCATCCTCGCGCATATCCACGCTGACATGACCGCCGGGTTCTGTGTATTTGATGGCGTTGGAAAGGATGTTGATATATATCTGATTCAGCCGAAGCTTATCGGCGTAGAGATATTCTTTTTCCATCCGACTGATGCGGAAGTGAAACTCGATGTTCTTTTCCTTGATCATCGGCTGAGAAATGTTCACAAGATTTTCCACTGCCTCGACGATAGAGAAGGTTTGCGGGCTGAGGATCAGTTTTCCGCTCTCGACCTTGGAAATATCAAGGATATCATTGATCAGAGTGAGCAAATGATTGCTCGCCAGCGTGATCTTTTGCAGATTCTCACGGACTGATTCCGTATCTTCGAGATTCTTTTTTGCGATCGTTGTCAGACCGATGATCGCGTTCATCGGCGTGCGGATATCATGTGACATCGTTGAGAGAAAATCTGTCTTTGCTTGGTTTGCAAATGCCGCTTCTCTTGCTGCTGCATGAAGTTTCTGATTGAAGTAAAGCATAACTGTCAGATCAAACACGAACAGGATCAGAAGACCGACTGAAACAATTCCGACCAGCATCCAGTTTTCAGTGTTGACGTTCAGCTCATTCATCGGCATAAAGCTGAGAAGCACCCATTCCGCTTTTGAAGCGATCGGAGTATATGCGAGGATACATTTCTCGCCGCGGGAATTATACATAGAAAATGAACCGGTTGAAGAAGTGATTTTTTCAAATAGCTCCTGTGCAGCAGTATCACCGGAATTGTAAGACCTGTAAAATTCAAAGAAATTGGAATTTTTGAAAGAATGATCCTTGATGATATAATTGCCGTCCGCATCGATCATGGAAAGCTCAGCATTTTCATACTCTTCCTGAGGAAAGATCCATTTCTGCTCCAATTCTGATATTGGCAGTACACGCAGCAATATGGCGTCTTTGGGAACATCGGTATCCGGATCGTAAAGGGTTATAAGATTGCAGAACGCCAGAGATTGTTCGCCGTTGACCGGATTCGTATATGCACGGGAGATATTAATGGAGCTTCCGATGTCAGAGATCCAGCGCACATCTTCGAGGAGAGACACCCGCGCATAAGAAACGCTGTAATCGTCAGGGGCGTCCTGCCTTGCTTTTGAAGAGAGCCCGGACAGCGAATCAAGAAACACAATATGGGCAGAAGCGTTAGGAAGCACATGAGAGATCCGGATGAAGGAAACGGCTTCGTCAATTGTCATGTTCCTGCTGTTGATATAGCGTGCCCACACATCGCAGATGCGTTGTTCGCCTTCAAGGTAATTCTCAGTGACACGTTCCATCGCGATCGTGGTATTTTCAAAATGTTCTATCTGTCTTTGCGCTGTGTTTTGGCTCTGAGTATTGGAATACAGAACCACAAAGATCAGCATAGCAATCATAATGAACACGTTAACAATAATGACCATGGTTTTTTTCATAACGTATTCCGCTCCTAAATAATCTTACTTCCATGCCTCTTAGTAAAAGTTGTTACGGAGGCTTATTTCTGATAAACGATAATGACAGTCAACATAAGTTTCTTGTCAAATACGGCAAAGAAGATGATATTGAAAAATTATATAAAGTATCATTATATCTTATATAGTAATAATATCATTGCATACGAATAAAGTCAAATATATTTTTGTTAATAATATACATATTTGTATTTTTTTGTATGATTATACAATTCTAAAATATGTATGTTGTATAATGCGACAAGATAAAAATGCTTTAAATCGTTATATTTCAATTGCAGCAGCATACAAAATTAACGTTATAACATGATGAACGCCGAATTGATATAATCCCCTTAAGCAGAGAAGTGTATTTCCGAGCGATACAGCGCCCTTGAAGGCATTGTATCTTGCAACGCATGAGATAGCTAAGAAATGGACTATGCCGCTGTGAAACTGGGGTAAAGTCCTGGGCGAGCTGGAGATCATGTACCCCGACAGGCTCGGCTGAGCCGTCGGATATCAGCCTGATTCCATTCCGCTGCGCTCCATTTCAGCAGGCTGATATTCAAAGAACCTTGACAAATTACAGTATCCGTTGTATACTGTAAAAAAATCGGAGCGGCTAATCATCCAAGCCGCTCCCATATATCGTTTTTTATCACAGTTTTTGAATTTACAGAAATTTTTTCGCAGAGCCGTTTGAGAAACAATAATGCCTCCCATGGAGATCATGGGAGGCATATTTTCTTTATTCGGAAACGGTACTTTCTTCCTCGACGAAGATGCTCTCAATACCCTCCTTGATGTCTATGAAATCCTGAAAGCTGTAGCTCTCGCCGCCGATACCTATCATCGGCTCGATAATAACGTCCTCATACAGCGGCTCGCTGAAATCAAACGTCTCGTTTGTTCCGTGAATACGGTACGACAGTTCAATTCGAGTCTCTTCATTGGTAAGGTCGTCGCTAATATCAAATATATCCAGCTTCTTGACCATCTTATTGATATCATAGTAAAGCTTTATGCCATCGGTAGATACGCCGAACATACCAAGCTTGTCAACGATGTCCTCAAGGTCTATCGTCTCTCCCTTGTCAATGTAGAAGACCTCAGCCTTATCCATGTTTTCGGGCTCGGTCATATCAAGTATCGTGAGCTTTACCTGTCCCTCGTGCTTTTTGTTCGGGTCGGTACGGGAGAGATCGAAATCGAGCATGACCTTGCCGCCGTTGAGCGAAACGATCTGCGAAGCGCTGTCATACCCCTTTGCCTTTGCTCTTATCTTGACCTTTCCGTACCACTTCTCATCAAAATCGAGAACAAGGTCGCCATTCCTGTCTGTTTTACCGACGATGTTGCCGTTAATTGTGATAGTGGCTTTCTTGAGGTTGCGGCTGCCGCTGTGGACGTGAATGTACGTCTTGCCCTGCGGCTTGTACATATTTGTTTCGTAAAGCGCCTCTCTTACCGCGTCTTTCTTTTCCTGACTGAACGATAATGAATCTGCGCTGATAATGAGTGAGATAGCAGCCTGCTCAAAGCCGGTTGATGTAGTGAGGTTATTCATCGAGTTGTAGAAAAGCTCGGCTATCTCATCATTCGTCAAGCCCTTCTGGCTCATCAGATATCCTGCATGGGAAACGATAGTTGCGTTGTCGTGCTCGTCTGCGTGCTTTGTTTCACCTGCATCATCGACATAAGTAAAGGGAACATAATGCTCTCCCCCAACTTTGGAAGGAGCGTCATATTTTCCGGGATCAATAGCGCTTCTGACTACGCTCTGATAGCCATACCATGAGCTTGGGAACTCATTCTGCATAAATTCCCAGTCGTTTGCAGCAATGGAGCCCATTACGTCGGCATAGCCCTCGTTTACGGTCTTTGAACCTATTGAATCGTTCAGACGTGACTTGTAGCAGATGACACCGTGTGTAAACTCATGTCCGAGAGTGCCCTTTCCCGCACAAGGCTGGTCTCCGACTACACCGACCAGAATAGTGTTCGTTTTCTCTATGAAAGCGGCACCTACCATTTTTCCCGGTATTGGGATCAACGTTCCAAACGTTGAACAAAAATCGTTTATTAATTCGTTCCCTGTTCTGACTGAGGCAAGTGCATCGGGAACGTTTACTATTATCTTGATCGGCATATTCTCACCATCAAGTGAATTCCAGCCGAACCTTGCATACATATCATAAGCATTTTTGACGGAATCAAGAGCAAGAATAGAATGAGTTGCAAAGTCGATATTTCTTCCGTCTGAGATATACGAACCAACGTCAAGGTCAACACTTCCATCGGCGTTTTCCGAAATGACAGTGCCACTGAGCGGAATAAAGCACTCCAAGGTGTGACCGCCTGTTATCATGTTGGCTATAACCTGAGAGAAGGCTGTTTTCAGACATCCGTCAGATACCATGATATCACGCTCGGGGTCGAAAATGTTATAGCCCCCGAGGATGCTGTTTTCAAGGTTAACATTGTATATACTGCCGTTGATATTGACATTCAGGTTATCGAATGCCTCGGAGTACAGCGGATACTCTTCAATTATCTCACAGGTGTCCGCGTTCATCAGGAGCTCGGCGGAAGCCGCTTTTCCAGTTACGCAGATATCGTAGACGAGCAGCGGGTCACCGCTTTCGGGGCGCGAAAGGACAGTGAGCTCGCAGCTGAGTATGCTCGCTTCTTCGCCTGCGTGCTTCTTCGCAGCGGCTTCGGCTTCATCCTGCGGTTTCGCAGCGTCGGTATCAGCCTTGACCGGAGTGTATCTTCCGTTCACAGCCTCGACTTTGCCGTCGGGAGCGACTGTAACTATCAGCTCATTTCCGTAAACGGGCACGCCGTTCAGTACCTGCTTGAATTTATAGTATGTGATGTCATTGTATGAGGTCTTCTCGAGAAAGCTGAGCTCGGCAGAAGCGTCCTTGATGCCGATGTCAGCGGAGTGGTTCGCAATGAAATCCATAGCCTCTGATTCGGAGGAGATAGTATCATCAAAGCTGCCGCTCAGAAGCATGAAATCTCCGTTTTCGTCCGTACATACGCTGAGCTGAGTGGCTGTGCTCTTTTCAGGACTTGTAGCGCTGCCTGACTTCCTTGACTTCAAGAAATGTGCGATAATAATACCGTCGGCAATCAAAAGCACCAAAACAAGCAGAAGACATATCAGGATTATCGGGAAGCTTTTCTTTTTCTTCGGCGGCTTAACAGGCGGGACCGCTCTGCTGTACGCTGTATTCTGAAACTGTGCCTGTGAATCTGCATTGATGAATCCGTTGTCATTCTGCTCCATTTTTTCCTCGTTCCTCATCTTATTGATCGACCGATCCATGCACTTTATTGCATAGGTCAGCCGACTTACGTGATTTTAGATAAGTATAGCACAATATAATTAAAAAGTCAACATATATTGTTCCGGCTCCCATAACCACCTACGCGCTGTTTTACAACGGCGAATATCTGACCAACGAGCAGATGAACGACAAGAAATACATCAAGCTCATATCCAAATATATGAAAAATCGGAAACAGTTGAACTGTTCCCGATTTTTTTACAGCCATTTTTTCTTTTTGAAAAAAATGAGACTGACAATAACGATGGCAACGCTGACCACGATAACAGCAGGATAAGCCCACTTGTATTCGAGCTCGGGCATATACCTGAGGTTCATACCGTACCAGCCTGCGATAAGCGTCAGCGGCATGAATATCGAAGTGATTATCGTCAGCAGAGCCATTATGCGGTTCTGCTTTATGTCGAGCTGGGACTGATACAGGTCGCGTATCTGTATCGAATACTCACGGAGCGAAGCCGTCAGGTCGTGCAGACGCGAGACGCGCTGTGTGAACAGGTGGAAATAGCGGGTATTGTCCTCGTTGAAGAAGTCGTTCTCGTTTTCTTCAAGCTCCTGTCCGAGGTCGAGAAGCTGTTCATAGTGGATACGCAAATCACGTAGGTCGCTCCTGACTCGGCTGACTCTCTGCGACGGGTCTTTTTCCTCGCCGTCAAGGATATTCGATTCGATCGTGTCGAGCTCCTTATCCACGCGCTCGAGAATTATCTGGTCACGAGCCACTATCTGCTCGAGGAAGTCATAAATGAAGCGTTCGAGGCTCGGCATGGTCCAGCGCTTGGAGCTGATAATATTGCTTATCGTTTTGTCCACGAAGCCGCTGTCGTCGATGAAAACGATGCCCTTTTCGTCGAGAGCAAAGGCAAAATTTGTGTTCGGAGCCGAAATATTCTCTCTGTCGGGAATAGAGAAAGTACCCGTCAGCGAATCGTAGTTGACCTCCGCCTTGGTGGAATGGATAGCGGAGAGGTCGATGTCCATTTCGATACCCATATCGAATTTGTCCCTGTTCTCCAGCCACTCGGCGGACGTCAGCACAGCAACGAACTGACCGCTTTTGCCCTTGAAGTCCAGCTTATTTGTTTTTTCAAGCGTGTTTCTTATATAGTAATACATAGCCTTGCTCCCGTTATCGAAGATACCTAATTATACCACTATTTCACCGCTTTTGCAACAATTATCACGGATACTGCTTGCTATTTCCGCGAATCTATGCTATAATTTGAAAAAACTCTGAGGAGGTACACTCATGCTTGATTTCATAACAATAAACGAACACAGCAGTATCCGCATCAACGAGGGGAAGGTAATCTACTCAGACCCGTACAACATCAGCGGAGCACCGCACGACGCCGACATCATTCTCATCACTCACAGCCACTTCGACCACTACTCCCCCGATGATATCCGCAAGGTCATGAAGTCCGATACTGTCATCGTGTGCCCGACTTCTATGAACGAGCCGCAGGAGCTTGGTCTGACCGTGAAGCAGGTCTCCGCAGGCGAGCAGTTTGAGGTCCTCGGTATCAGATTCGAGGCTGTCCCTGCATACAATATAGGCAAGCCCTTCCATCCGCAGTCCAACGGCTGGCTTGGATATATCATTGACAGTCCCGACCACGGACGCATCTATATCGCAGGTGATACTGACATCACTCCCGACAACAAGCAGGTGAAGTGCGACATCGCTCTCCTGCCCGCGGGCGGCACCTATACCGCCGACGCTTCACAGGCTGCCGAGCTCGCGAACACTATCCGTCCGAAGTATGCTGTCCCGATACACTACGGAACAGTCGCAGGCAATCCTGCTGACGGGGAGAAGTTCCGCAAGGCTGTGGACAGCGGCATAGAGGTAGTTATAAAAATCTGATGATAATATAAATATCGGGAACGGCTCAATTAGCTGTTCCCGTTTTTATACGATCGCAATTTCCAACTATCGCATATTTTGCGACAGTTCATTTCGATAAAAAACACAGCAGCTCCGTTCGGGATTTGCCCGTATAATCAGAGCTGCTTTGGTCATTTTTTCGGTAGAGACGCGCCTTTTCAACCACTTATTTACCACTTATTGGCACTGAAAATCGCTTAAAATCACTTGAAGATGCTAAAAGTGAAGCTTCGGAATTCCGCGAAATACAGCCATTTTCGCATTTTACTAAAAGCTGCTGAAAGGCTCGGGATTTTTTCAATTCCCGTACGGGTCACCATTTTGCAATCCCACAGATGGCTTAAAATAGCCGTTTGCAAGTTTTCTTTTTTTGCCAAAAATGCCCTCAGCCCCTTGTCAGCCCCTTGTTTTTAATAACAGCTCCTCCCTACGAAAAGCACATGAGCCTTGACTCCGTGCGGCAGCTTCAGGCGATGAACGCCATAATGAAGGAGCAGTTCGCGGCGTATCCTGTCGATACGGCAACGGTGCTCGGTATCGCAGGCGGAAACGGTCTTGAACACCTCAGCCCCGACAAGTTCCGCAAGGTCCGCGGCGTGGACATAAACGGGGACTACCTCCGTGCAGTCTCTCAGTGATATACCGAGCTTTCGAGCGTGCTCGAGTGCCTGCAAATCGATCTGATAATGAAAAAAACCGCCTTGCAAATTGCACGGCGGGTTTCGTTATATTCACTTTGAAATTGTGCTATAATAGCACAATTATTTCTCTGTGTCCTTTGGCTTCTTGGGACGATTCACGCGCGGCATCGGGATAACCCCCTTACGTTTGGGCTCGCGTTTCGGAGGCTCGGGGATAAGGAGGTCAAACAGGTTTTCGAGCTCCAACGCCTTTAGAAGCTTTATGAGATTCAGCAGACCGATATCATACCCGTTCTCGAAGCGGGTAATAGTCCCGACCGAGACCGTCGATTTCTCCGCGAGCTCCGCCGCCGTTATGCCATAGCTTATACGGTACTGCTTAAAGCGCGAGGAGAGCTCCTCAGATATGACCCTTTCCTGCATACCTCTGTTTATCCTCATTGACCTATCTCCTTCTGCAATAATCTACATATATTATACACGATCTCAGAGCACAAATCAACCCACATAAAAACAAAATAAAAGTTCTATTTGTTAGTATATATTAACAATATTGAATAGTACAGTTTTTGTAAGCTATAAAAATATTCCCGAGTTTTAGGTGTATTTTCATATTTTTCAAATTCCAAGAAAAATAAAATCGACTATTGACAAATTCGCTTTAAAGTGTTAAAATATTTGTAACAAGGATAATCAGAAACAAAATGTTATTTTGTTGTTCACAGCACTATTCTTGTCAACACACGCACACGAAAGGAATGTCAATTATGGAGAAAAACAATAATATTGGAAAGTACGGTCGTATGAGAGAGCTGTTCCTCAAATACAACGCTCCCAAGACCTACAGGGAGATGAAAAAGAGCAAGGAACTTATCCCCTATCTTCAGAACGTCGATACGATAGCCGCCGAAATGGAAGAAGACCTCGCACAGAGAATGGCGCGAGCCGACGGTCTGACCGAGGAGATTAAGGAGACCGACCCGCAGAAATGGATTGGTCTGATGAACAACTACCGTATGTGCGCCCGCGAGATTGTCATCAAGGACATAATTGAAGTTTGACGCCGCAAAGGCGATAATGGGACAGGCAGGACTTATCATCATCGGCATTACAGCGCTTGCGGGCGTGCTGACGGGTATTATCGGAGGCTACCGCGCCTCTATCCGTATCCTCACCACTATGGCAGAGGACAAGATACTCTCCGAGCGTTTTTCAAAGATAGGCAACAGCATAGTATTTGTAATGCTCATCTCGGTATCGCTCGCACTGTTCGGCAGGAACACCCTGAACTGGTTCGTTGACCTTACCTCATTCGGCGCTATAGTCGGCTTCGGCTATACCTCGGCAGCAGCCTACAAGCTTGCAAAGACCGAGAGCAAAAAAACAACAGTGATAACGGGAGCGATAGGCACGGTGATATCCGTGCTGTTCATCATCGTCCAGCTCGTACCGCGGCTCACAGCTATGGAGGCAATGGGCGGACAGGCTTTCCTGCTGCTGTCCTTCTGGTGTCTGGCGGGCTTCATCTTCTACTGGCGCACCGTCACCAAGGGCAGTCTGACCGAATACAGCGGTATGTCCGCATCGGGCGTGGTGCTGTTCGCACTGATAGTCTACTCCGCATTTATGTGGCTGGCAAAGACTATAGCTGCAAAGGAGAGCATCGACGATGTTCGTTCCGCACTCGTTTACGGCGGAGTGGTACTGCTTCTGGTCATTTTTACCGGACTCGTCGTAATGCTCCACGTGCAGAATCTTGTCCGCAGGAAGCACGAGGCTTCCGAGCGCGAAAAGATACGAGCAATGGAGAGCGACCTTGCAAGGAGCCAGTTCCTGTTCAATATGTCCCACGACATACGCACGCCGATGAATGCAATCGTCGGCTACACCGAGCTCGCGATGAAGCTGCCTGCCTCCGACGAGCTGCATGACTACCTCGTCAAGATAGAGCGCTCGAACCAGCAGCTTCTGACGCTGATAAACGATATCCTCGAAATGAGCCGTATCGAAAGCGGCAATGTGGAGCTTGAATACGCTCCCGCCGACCTCACGCGCATTTTCGCGGGTATCGAGGAGCTTTTCTCCGAGCAGATGAAGCAGAAGGAGCAGGAGTTCGCGGTGCATTTCTCGCAGATAAGCGACCGCTGTGTATGGTGCGACGAAAAGAACCTCACCCGCGTTATCGTCAGCCTGCTCAGCAACGCACACAAATTCACTCCCGAGGGCGGCAGCGTGTCCGCTTCGATAGCCCAGACATCAGGCGGAAACGGCTACGGCACATACGAGATAAGGGTACGCGACAACGGTATCGGTATGTCGAAGGAGTTCGCCGCGAAGATGTTCACGCCGTTCGAGCGTGAGCGCACCTCTACCGCCAGCGGCGTTGAGGGAACGGGTCTGGGACTGCCGATCTCCAAAAGCATCATAGACCTTATGGGCGGCACGATAGACGTGTATACAGCTCCCGAAAACGGCACGGAGATCGTGCTTGTGCTGAAGTTCAGGCTTGCAGACGAGAGTGAACTGCCGCAGAATGAACCGAAGCAGGAAACAGTCGGACAGTCAGTGGACTTCTCCGCAAAGCGCCTGCTGATAGTCGAGGACAACGCTGTCAATATGGATATAGCGAAAATGATACTCACGCAGGCTGGCTTCACGGTCGAGACTGCCGAAAACGGACAGCTCGGCGTGGATATGGTGAAGGCTTCTCCCGACGGCTACTACGACGCGATCCTGATGGATATTCAGATGCCCGTTATGGACGGACTCACCGCCACAAGAACGATCAGGGCGCTTGAAAACAAGGCTCACGCGGATATCCCTGTCCTCGCGATGACGGCAAATGCCTTCAAGGAGGACGAGGAAAAGGCTAAGGAAGCAGGAATGCAGGCGCATATCGCAAAGCCGATAGATGTTGACAGGCTGCTCGGTACGCTGGCAAGGGTACTGTCGGAGCATGAAAAGGGCTCGGGCTCGTGAATGAAGGAGCCCCATAAACTCCCTTCCCAAAGCTTCAATTTTAATTTTTTGCCCCATAGGGTACTCCGAGAACGGAAGGATTTTCGCCTTGTCGTTCTGTCGGGAGCACACTATGGGGCAAAATTTTGGACTAAAGTCTCCGGAAAACGTTCTTTCCCTGCGGGTTCACATAATACTGCTATATAAGCATCTCGGTCACGAAGGATGGCTTTGTTTTTGGAAAAATTCGGGAAAAGTATTGACTTTTCCACTCACATATAGTATAATGTTAGTATGGGTAATATAACACAAAAAGCGTGGTGATACCGTGGACTATACTATCAGCCTCACAAACAAATGCAACCTTAAATGCAGCTACTGCTATGAACGGCACCTCAACACGGAATACGGCAGCCTCAGCGACGAAACGCGCGACAAAATAGCGGACTACATCAACGCCCGCGGCGACGCCGACACGGTATACCTCTTCGGCGGCGAGCCGCTGCTGTACAAGGATAACGTGAAGTATTACTGCACGACCGTAAAGGCAAACCGCTTCGTCATCACGACAAACGGCACCCTCCTCGACGAGGACTTCATAAAGTGGTGCGCCGACAGGAAAAATATCATCATCAATATGTCGCACGACGGCATAAAATGTACCGAGCGCGGCGCAGATGTGGCAGTGCTCGACGCGAATCTGAAAACACTGCTGAAATATCAGCCGCGCACACTCGTGCAGCTCGTCTACACGGAGGATACCCTCCCCGACCTGTACGACAACATCATGTACCTGAAAGGGCTCGGCGTGCAGAAGGTATCGGCGGCGCTGGATTCCTTCCTCGTCCCGACAGACCTCGACAGCTTCGGGGATATGCTGCGGGAGCAGTGGGAAAAGGTCGCGGCGATACCCGACCTCTTCGTGTTCGAGCTCGAATCGAAGAAGAACAGCATAAGGAAGAATGAGCACCCGCTCTGCGAGATATGCAAAAAGAAGGTGTTCATCAACTGGGACGGCAGCTTTTACCCGTGCGTGCAGTTCCAGAACCGCGCGGAGTTCCGCTGCGGCGACATATTCACGGGTATGGAAGCCGAAAAAACAAGGCAGGCTCACCCCGACTACCCGATACGCTCGGAGAGGTGTAAGGGCTGCGAAATTGCCGAATACTGCCGCAACTCCTGCGCGTGCAGGAAAATGGCTACGACAGGCACGCTGAGAGACATCTCGGACGCGGCTTGTATGGAGGAGCAGGTGCATATCCTTACTGCACTTGAAATATTAGCAAAGGAAAGAGGTAAGAAATTATGAGAAAATTTACTAAAGAAATTGCAGCACTTTTAGCCACAGCCGCAGTCAGCGCCTCTGCGGGAGCAGCCACAGCTTCCTCGGCAGAGGAGGTGACCCGCACGGAAGGCGTGGCTATAAATCCCGAAGTGACCGCGCCCGTTACCACCGCATATGACCCTTCATGGGACGAAGAGCCCACCTTCTCGGAGGGCACATTCGAGGCTACGACTACGACCACCACAGGCACATATCTGATGGGCACACAGGTCTACAACACCACCACTAACACCACCACTACCGCAACTGAATGGGAGGATACTCCTCTCGCAGGCGATATTATCGAGACAACTCCCAATGAAGACGATGAGACCTACTGGGCAGGCGTTGATATGCCCGTAACAACGACCACAGCATTCGACGACTGGGGCACGTCTATGATAGGCACTCAGGTCGAGACCACCACCACTACCACCACTGATGACACATGGTTCGCGGGCGGGATAATGGATATACACAGCGGCAGAGGCGATGCCAACCTCGACGGCAAGCTCTCGGTTGCGGACTCTGTGACGATACTGCAATACATCGGCAATAACGACAAATACGCTATCAGCGAGGAGCAGCGCGAAAGTGCTGACTGCTACAATCCCGGCGACGGACTCACAGCAATGGACGCGCTGACTATCCAGCAGGTCGATGCAGGCGTGCTCAGTCAGGACGACCTTCCCGTATATCCCCAATCAGACAACTGATATCGCCGCCCCTTCCACAACAGAACGGACGTGAACAATAAATGACAATAGCTGATTACCTGTCCGAGCACTGGGGCTTACTGGTCGTGCTGGCGGGTATGGCGATACTCCTGTATTCCGACAAGCAGCTTGACAGGCGAATGGTCTGGCAGATAATCCTCACGAACATAATGCAGTTTGTGTATTCCATATTCTGCTACACCGAGACCTACCTCGGCAATCAGGCTGAATACAGCATAATGCGTGCTGTGCTCAGCGCCGCGAACTACTCGCTCATTGCATTCATACTTGTGAGCATTATTATGATAATGTTCCCGAACGAGAGGAAGCTGCTTTACATACCCGCAGTGATAAACGCGGTGCTGTGCTTCATCTCGGTACCGACGGGCATAGTCTTCTACTTCACAGATGACAACCACTTCCAGCGCGGAACGCTCGGCTATCTCCCGTATTTCGTCACGGGACTGTACATATTCTACCTTATCGTATGCATATTCCGCACCCGCAGATATCAGATAGAGGACTACATCATACTGATATTCCTCTCGCTGACGGCTCTGCTGTGTATGATAATGCCGCTGAAGCTGCCAAGCTTCTCCGACCACTGGTTCAACATCACCATTGCTACGGACGTGCTTATCTACTACGTGTTCCTGCTCCAGCAGTTCACGAAGCGCGACCCGCTGACGAAGCTTCTGAACCGTCAGAGCTACTACTCCGACACCGAGAAGTACGCAGGCAGCATAACAGCGCTGGTTGCGATGGATATGGACGGCTTGAAGGAAATAAACGACAGCGACGGACACCTTGCAGGTGATACGGCTCTGAAAACTCTTGCCGACTGCTTCAGCAAGTCAGCTCAGCGCGGACAGCGCGTGTACCGTATCGGCGGCGACGAGTACATCATACTGTGTATAGGCTCGTCCGAGGCAGACGTGCAGGCGCTGACGGCACGCATAAGGGAGAGAGTGGCAAAGACCGAGTATACCTGCTCTGTCGGCTACGCGATGAACACGGACAAGAGCACCGCGGACGTCCTCTACAACCGCGCTGACAAGATGCTGTACGAGGAAAAGCAGCAGTTCTACGAGCGCACAGGAAAGCTCCGCCACAAACGATGAAAAAAGCCATAGAGATGATTCTCTATGGCTTTCATTTTTGTAGGGGACGGCGTCCTCGACGTCCCGCCAATATACGCACAGATTAATGACAACTCGCTGTAGGCGAAACAACAATTCCGAATTCCGAATTCATTTCCCCGTTTCTCTCTTTATCCTGAAATCAACGGAGCGCTTGAGGTATTCGAGGTACTCCTCATCGCGGCACATCGCCTTGCCGATATCGTCCGAGAGCTTGGCGACGGGTCTGCCGTTGACGTACTGGAGCTTGATAACGATATTGAGCGCCTGCTCCTCGGTATCGTTCGAGCAGAACGTACCGATACCGAAAGACACCTTCGACTTGTCACAGAAGTATTCGTGGAGCTTCTGCGCCCTGTCGAAGTCGAGGCTGTCGCTGAACAGCAGGAGCTTTGTCTTGGGGTCAACTCCGAAGCTCTTGTAATGCGCGATTATCTTGTCGCCCCACGCGTAGGGGTCACCGCTGTCGTGGCGGACGCCCGTATAGTTGTTGACCATCGAGCGGTTGAAATCGAGCAGGAAGAGGTCGGTGGTGACGGTATCGGTCAGCGCCGTACCGTTGTCGCCGTCGTACTCGTCGTACCAGTCCTTCATCGCGTAGTGGTTGGTATAGGCGAGCGGTATCGAATCAATGCCCTGATACATCTGCACGAACTCGTGCGCATAGGTACCGATAGGCGTTACGTTATACTTCATCGCGAGGTACACATTCGACGTACCCACGCACTTGTCGGTCTCGGTGACGAGGCGCTTCACAACAACGTCCTCCCACTCGCGTGAGAGCCTTCTTCGGCAGCCGAACTCCGCGAATTTGAAGGTATAGGTGCCGTCATTGAGAGCCTTTATCTTGGCGTCGAGACGCTCCTCCGCGGACTTCCTCAGCCTGTCGTAGTCGAACTTCATACGGAAGTAGACCTCGTTTACTATCTCAAGCAGGTAAATCTCGAACTGCATAGCCGAGAAGAGCGGACCGTCCACGACTATCCTCAGCTGACCGTCCCCGTCGAGCTCCGCGGTGACGTAGTCGCGTATAGGACGCCACAGCCGCAGGAATTCGACATAGTCGTCCTTGATGAAGCGTATCGAGCGGAGGTAGTCGAGCTCCTCCTTCTTGAAGGTGAGCGAGCAGAGGTGGTCTATCTGCTCATTTATCTCCTGCACCATATCGGGAGTGAAGGTGACGTCCTTATTGCGGCACTTGAAGAAGTACTGACCGCAGAGGTCGGTGTGCTTGTGGAAGATGACCTGATCCATATTGAACTTATAGAGGTCTGTATCGAGCAGCGATACAACTATCGGTTGGAGCTTCATAGCAATGCTTCCTTTCTGTCGGTGATGATGTAACAATTATATCCCAAAAGCCCCGATTTGTCAACCGAAGTCCCAGCGAAAAAGAGCTCCGAGGAGCTCTTTTTGCTGTTATAATCCCTTCACGAAGAGGTGGTCAGTCCCGCCGCCGTAGCTGACGATATCGCGGATATACCTGTAGCCGTAGCGCTCGTATAGCCCGATATACGGCGACGGGATATACGTCCTGTCATAGCCGAGCTCCCTCGCGTATTCGTTCGCGCGTTCAATGAGCCTGCCGCTTATCCTGTTCCCGCGGTATTCCTCGTCAACGAACACGCCCGACACCCACGGGAAGATATCGGGAAGCGGGTAGTAGTCGGTGTTCATCAGTGTCGCCATACCGACTATCCTGCCGTCAGCAAGTGCCGCGAAAACGGCTTCGTTCTCGGCAAATTCCCAGTTCCGAACCAGCGCCGCGCTGTGCTCCCTGACTTCCTCCCACGAGCAGTTCTCGATAAAGCGGACAAGCTCCTCCGCGAGCGGAGTACCGCGCTCCACCTTTACTATCGTGACGGCTTTCTGCTCCGTGAAGCCGAAATGCTCGGCAGCTCTTCCGACAGCTTCCTCGCGTGTGAGCCCGTCGGCGCGGTCGATGCAGAACCACTTTCCGCTCCTTATAGCGTCATACGCGCCCGCGTGCAGCCTGCGGAGCGTCTCACTGCAAACCGCCTTTGCCCGTTCGGGGTCGGACGCACTGTACACATAGCCGCGGAAGTCCGTGTGGTCGGGGCGGGAGCAGTATTCCTCGGCGATATTCGTCGGCTCCTTCACCATAAAAGCCACGCGTGACGGCTCGGAGAGCTGCTCCGCCTGCTCGGGAGTGAGGTGGCAGTCGCAGATAATTTTGCCGCCCTGCGAGAGACGGACAAGGTCGAGCAGGACGAAGTCAAGCTGCTCGCGTGTGTTGTTTATCAGCCAGTTTACGTACTCATCGGCGGTGCGCCCGAAGAACTCGTCAGCACTTGCGAAGCTCCTGTTCATATTCGGCTGGAAGCGCGGGTCAGACCTGCTCTGATGCACGGGAAACATAGCGTCCGCGTTGTAAACGGGAATCCCGAAGTGCTCGCCGAGAGCCGCAGAAACGGTAGTTTTTCCTCCGCAGGGCGTCCCCGCGATGAAGTAAACATTCTTCAAATAGTCTTTTAAAACGTTGTCCTGAAATATCATAGCTTTCTCCTTTAAAATAGTTTTAATGCACAGGTCGGCATGAAACTATTTCGGAAGCCTCATGCCGTCAGATATTTCTCAGCTTGAGATACATCATCATGATGTGTTCCTCCTTTGCGGTTTTAGAACATTATATAACAGGTTTGAGGCTTTGTCAAGAACTTTGTAGGGGTCGATGCCCACATCGACCCGTCGGCATACCGTCAAACCCGCAGCAACAAACTGTAGGGGCGCCCTTTGGGCGTCCGTGGGCATATGAAAAACTCGCGAACCGCCCGCGGGGGGTCCCCGCTATACTCCATACTTAGTCTTAATTCGGTCGAGCTTCTCCCCGAACGGCTTGGCAAGCAGGGCGAGGAAGAGCACGTTTGATACCGCATATGAGACCGTATACGGTATCGCGGTGAAGAGCGCCGCGAAGTAGAGCCTGAAGCTGAAGCCCTCGGCGTACCACAGCACGGTCCATATGTCCATCGTGAACGAGTACGCCACACCCGCGAGCGCTCCGTACACGAGAAGCGCCCATTTGCGCCGTTTAAGCGGCTCGGCGAGCAGTCCGGCGATGAAGCCCGTCATACCCCACGCGAGCATCTGAAAAGCCGTCCACGGACCCTGCCCGAAGTAGAAATTCGAGAGCACCGCTGTCATCGCCCCGACGAGAAATCCCGCCTCCCCACCGAGGTAGAGGGCGGTGATTATCGTGAGAGCGGCTATCGGCTTGAGGAAGGGAATGAACCTCCCCGCGAAGCAGAGCGCGGTCATCACGGAGACTATCACCAGCCGACGCGAGCCCGTTGTCTTGCGCTCGAAGCCCGCCGCGAACAGCAGCAGAGCCATCACCGCGACCGCGAGGGAGATGATGATATGGCGCTTGCGGTCGAACACGACAGCTCCCGCGAGCGTTATCGCGGGTATCACGACGAATGGCAGCACGACCCTCAGCACGCCTCGGAGGTCGCGGCTCTTTATCACTATCATCGCGCCGCCTCCCTTTTGCCGTTGAGACGGCAGAGCTCCGCCGCCTGCGCGACCGTGACCGCTCCCTCGTAGAAGCCGCGGGTCATACGGCTGACGGCGGTGGTATAGAAGCTGCTGCACGAGAAGAACCCGCGCGGCGTGCCGACCGAGACTATCTGTCCGCCGAAGAACATCGCGCATCTGTCAGCGGCTTCGGCGGCGAACTCCACATCGTGAGTGACGATGACGGTCGTGACGCCGTCCGCCTTCAATCGGCGCAGGATCGCGGTCATATCGGCTTTAGCGTTTGCATCGAGCCCCTTTGTCGGCTCGTCGAGGAGCAGCAGCCTCGGCTTCGAGGCGAGCACCTTCGCAAGCGCGACAAGCTGCTGCTCGCCGCCCGAGAGGTCATACGGGTGCTTGTCGATAAGGTGTGAGATATCGTAGGGAAGCGCAGATACGTCCGCGCCGCACTCGCCGAGCTCCTCGCGCACGGAATTATACAGAAAGGTAGTCTGCACGTCCTGCGGCAGAAGCGCGAGACATTCGCGGTAGAGCAAGCGGTTTTTGTAGTCTCGCAGCCTCTTCCCGAACACGCGGATATCGCCCTTATACGGCTTCAGCAGTCCCGCCGCCACGTTCAGCGTAGTGGTCTTGCCCGAGCCGTTGCCGCCGAGGATACAGAATATCTCCCCTGCCCCGACCGCGAGGTCGAGCCCCTTTATGATATCGCGCGAGTGCCTGTCGTAGCGGAACCACACGTCCTTCAGGCTGAGCGCCGTCTCCGCAGGGATCGTATACTCCTCCGCGGGGAGCTCCGCTGTCTCGGAGCGGTAATTCTCCTCGATATATCGCCGTCCCTCGCGCACGGTGAGCGGGCAGCTCCCGCCCTTTTCGAGCTCCGCATACAGCCTCGCTGCCGCGGGCATACCCCGCAGGAGCTCGTCCCGCCCGCGAAGCTGCGTTATCACGTCCGCGGGAGCGCCGTTTGCCGCAAGCGTTCCGTCCTCCATTATCATCAGCCTGTCGCATATCGGCACGACCTCCTCAAGGCGGTGCTCCGCCATTATCATCGTCAGCGACATATCGCGGTTGAGGCGTTTCAGTGCGGCGATGAAGTCGGAAGCGGCTATCGGGTCGAGCTGCGCGGTAGGCTCGTCGAGAATGAGGATATCGGGCTGCATAACGAGCACAGCTGCGAGGTTTAGCAGCTGCTTCTGCCCGCCCGAGAGCTCGGAAACGTCCCTGTCGTACCACTCACCGATACCGAAATAGCTCGCCATTTCGGCAGTCCGACGGGCTATCTCACTCTGCGGCACTCCGAGGTTTTCGAGCCCGAACGCGAGCTCGTGCCACACCTTGTCGGTGACTATCTGCTGCTCGGGCTGCTGCATTACGAAGCCTATCTTCGCCGCAGAATCACGGTCTGAGAGCTCCGACAGCTCCTTCCCGCAGAAGAGAATACGACCACTCTTTTCCCCGAGCGGCGTAAGCTCGCGCTTGAGCATACGCAGGAGCGTTGACTTGCCGCTTCCCGTAGCTCCGCAGAGCACCGCGAACTCGCCCTTTTCGAGCGTCAGCGAGACGTCCCTGACGGCAGGAGCTCCGCACTTCGGGTAGGTGAAGGTCAGACCTTCGACTGCAAGTATTTCCACCTCAGGGACACCTCCGTTTCAATGAATATCGGCAGGAGCACGAGCGCTCCGTAGGCTATAACTCCGCATATTCCGAGCGCACCCGTCACGCTGATGTCAATGCGCGGGTAGAACTCAAACGCGAGCGAATCCGTCGCAACAGCGGCGGCGACAACTCCGAGCAGCCCCAGCGTAACAGCCGTAAATACGCCGTCTGCGGCGGTAAAGCGGAAGCGCCGCAGCTGCGTCCGCCTGCCCGTACCGTAGCCGCGGGCGGTCATACTGTCGGCGGTGATGATGCCGTTTTCGAGCGCCCACGTCGAGATTATCGAGAACACGCGCATACGTCCGCGTACATCGTCGATGATGTTGTCCTCGCTGTAGAGCCCCATTGCCTTCTGCGCGTCGCTGACCTGCCTTGCCCGCCTCGCGAACATCGGCACGGCACGGAGCGCCATCGACAGCACAAGCGCCAGCTTCGGGGAGAGCGTCCCCGCCACGCAGAGTATCTTCTCGCTCGTCATAATCTGCGTGAACGAGCGGAACCAGTACAGCACGCCGACTATCATCGCCGCCGAATTCACGCCGTATAACAGCGCTTCGAGGGTAACGGGTCGGTCGTTGAGCACAAAGAGCACCGTTTCTCCGTTGTGCGAAATGAGCGGGTTCGCGAGCGCGAGCACCGCGAACAGCAGAGCAAAGAACAGGTGCGACCTGCCATGTCTAGTGCCGTTGCGCACGGTGAAGAACAGCACTGCTCCCGCGAGCGATACCGCCATGATCAGCGGATGTCCGCAGAACATCGCCACTCCGATGACGGCGAAGAACCACACCGTTACCGCGACGGGGTCAAATTCAGAAAAGCTCCTCATTCCTCGTACACCTCGTTAAGGTCGTGCCCGAGCTCGCAGGTATAGAGCCACTCGATGACATCGCCGTCCTCAAGGACATAGTCGCCGCTGTTGCGCGAGGGCGAAATGCCGTTGACGTGGTAGACCCAGCCCGACAGGTCGCCGAAATCGAACTCGTAGATGTAGTTTATGCCCGCGACGTATATCATACTCTTCGAGCCGCCGCGCGCGTCAATTTGAATCCCGTAGGTCTGCGCGGCGTCGGTGAGCACATCGTACACGGTATCGCCTGCCTCGATGTCGAACGCAGTCACGGGAAGGATAATGCCGTCCTCGGGGATATAGTCGGCGTCGGACTTGCCGAGCACCGTGTCGCAGCGTATCTCCATAGTGACCGTCCCGACGGCGTTCGACTTCTCGGACGCGGAGCCGTAGTAATCCTTCGCGGAGCGTATATCCGTAACGAGCACAATGACAACTCCCGCCGCCACAGCCGCACCGACGAAGATGAAGTTCTTGTAGCTGCGCTTGCCGAGCGCGAGCAGCAGCACGGACAACAGAGCACCCGCGCCGATGATAACGATAATGGCTATAGGCTTGTAGCCGCCGCCCTTACCGCCCTCGTCAGCGGCAGAGCTTATCACCGCCGCAGAGGTTGCCGCAGAGGTTGAGGCAGTCGGCAGCTTAACCGAAGACGAAATATGGGACTCAGTCCCCGAAGCCGAAGTGGCAGCCGTACCCGTCCCCGCCGATGTAGTCGCGGACGTCACTGCGGAGGCAGCTGATACAGTCGTCGCCTTCGCAGAAGCAGAGCTGTGCGGAACCGCAGTCGTGACCGCACTCGTCCCCGTCTGCGCGGACGTGACTATGCTCGTCTGAGCCGCCGCCGTGGTCTGCACAGGAGCAGAAACAGGCTGACGGTCGTCGATGACGTAAAGCGAGCCCTCCCCCTCGAGCATACGCTTATACGCGACGAAGGAATACATCGCCTGAATGGTAGCGGTCTCGTTGAAGTCGCCGCCCGCTACGTGGCAGTAACCGCCGTCCGCGAGCCGATAGGTCAGCATACTGTCGATAATGGTATTGCCGTCCTTGATGAAGCGGCTGTCCTCGCAGCAGTCTATCCCGAGCGCCGAAAGCGCCACGAGCACCTGCGCGGAGCTCTCGGGATTGGGCGTACCGAAGCTCTGATAGCCGCCGTCGTCCATCTGTCTGCGCGAGAGCAGCTCCAGTCCGCGGTCTATCGCGCTGTGGACGTCGCCGCGCTCGTCGTAGTACGGAGCGAGAGCCTGTATGGTCATCGCGGTGACGTCGATGTCGCCGTACTCGCCGAAGAGCGCCCAGCCGCCGTCATTATACTGCATAGAGAGGAGCTCGTCCGCAACTGATTCTGCTGTATAATTATTGCAGGTGTAGCCGTTATTGAGGATGTGCAGACCGTATATCCTGCTCATAATGCCTGTCGCACCGATAGAATCGTCGAGAATATCGGCGATATAGCTGTCGGAGCTCCCCGCCGCACACAGCGCGAGCGCGTACTTCTCACGCGTTGTCGCCGAGTTTATCTTATTCGAGCCGATGTAGTCCTTCAGCGCCCGCTCATACGAGCCCATATCCCTCACGCCGTCCTGACTGAGGGCGATGATGTACCACTCCGACATCACGCCCGCCTTCTTGGAGAGGTAGCCGTCTATCCATTCCTGAACATCGTCCGCGCCCGATTCATCGAGCTTATAAGCAAGTATACCGCCGATAAGGTCATCGACCTCGTCGGCGGTATATCCGTAGCCTGCAGCTCTTATCGGTACGAGCGCGAGCGACAGCACTATCGCTGCCGCCCAACACATCAGCCGTCTGAGAGCCTTAGTTCTCATGCTTCTTTCTTAAAGAGAATGCCGCAAATACGCCTGTTCCGAGGAGAACGAGCGAAACTGCCGCGCCTGTATCGCCTGTCTGGGGCGAAGCGGAAGCTGTTGTTGCAGCCTTTGATGCAGTAGTAGAGGCTGTAGTTGTAGCAGTAGTAGTTGCAGTAGTTGTTGTGGTAGTCGTTTCCTCTGTTGTAGTAGTCGTAGTCTCAGCCGCCTTAACGTCTGCGATGAGCACGGGAGCAATGAGAGTCATACCCTCGATACTGCCTGCGCTGATAACGTTCTTGCCCGCCTTGTCGAGCTTTATCTTAGCCTTGCCCTCTGCGTCGGTCTTGACGTCTGTAGCCTCACCGTCAACTGTGATAGCCGCGCCCTCAACAGCAACGGGGATCATCTGATAGTTCTCGTCGAAGCTTGCACGCTTGAGAGTGACCTCTATCTCGTCGCCCTCGTTTGCCTCGGTAGTGTTCTTGTCGAACCAGCTGTAGAATGTAGTAGCCCATGCATTTGCATCGGGGTAGATGAAAGCGCTGAGTGTGTCGCCGCTCTTCAGCTCGTCTGTGAGACCCATAGCGGAGTTGTTGTTTATATAGTAGCCGTAGCTTCCGTTGTTCTCAACGCCCCAGAGCTTGTCGATGGACTGACCGTACTGTGACTCGACGGTCTTGTAGCCTGCCTCCGAGCCGCCCTCGTAGAACTTATCGTGAGTGATAACAAGAGCATCGTTGACCGTGAGCTTGCCGTCGTTGTCGATATCGGTAACGGTAACAGCCTCCATAGCAACGGGGTGCTTGCTGTCAGCGTCGGTAACGGTAACGAGGATATCGGCAGATGCGTCCTCCGCGAAGGCAGTAACGCCCATAGCCGAGCAGGTGATGAGTGCGGCAGCAGCCGCTGCGATGAATTTTTTCATAGTGACCTCTCCTTTAGCAAAAAATGCTTTCCTGTGAATGGAAAGCGGAAAACGAACACATTATGAAGACGTTCCGTTTTTCACTGTCCAAAAACGTGAATATCCGCAAACCTGACGAGCGACCCGACTTCGGCAAAGCCTCATACGGTAGTGACTGCTGTGGCGGATTCTCACCGCGCTTCCCTCAGCTTCAGGCAGCAATCACATTATAGCACACCTGTCCGCGATTGTCAAGACTTGACACAGCAGGCGTTCAGATAAACTCCACACCTGCCTCCGCGAGCCTCTTACGGGCTTTCGTGACCTTCTTCTCGGGAAAGACGGACACCGTACCCGCTCGCACGATCTTAGCGGTGATACCTCTTTTAGCCGCCCCGAGAGCGGTAGAGGTCACGCAGCCGCACTCGTCGAGCCCGCACAGGTGCAGCTCGGAATAGCCGCGCCCGCGCACGAGAGCGAGGAGCTCCTTGTTTGTCAGCGCGTCGCCGAACAGTTTGTCGAAGCAGAGGTCGGACACGATATCGAGCCCGCCGTAGAGCTCCGCGCCCTCAGTCCCCGCGATGGAGTACCCGAAGAGCAGGCGGTTCGTCGGCAGATTCTGAATGATGTGGCGGATATAGATGACGTCGCAGCCCTCGCCGTCGTAGCGGTGAATGAGGGCGTTGACGTCGGCGGTCAGCTTGGGAGTGTCATAGGAGAAGTTGCTTTTGCGCTTCTCCCACAGGTAGTCGTTCTGCATATCAATAACGATAAGAGCCTTCTCAGTGTTCATATTGCTTCCTCCTTAGTCAAGGTATCTCCCGACGGACTCCCTCACGTAGCGTTCGAGGGTCTCGTCGTCGGTGAGGTCGATCCCGCACAATGCTTTCACCTCCGCGTGACGCAGCACCGCGAGCTCGTGCAGGCTGGTCAGCTCGAACGCGACGAGCCGACATTCGTCCGTGGTGCGTCTGCCCGCGAAGTGCTCCTCAACGAGCGGCAGTATCCCGAGCTCGCTGTCGGACGAGCGGCTGAGCAGTATGAACCTCGTCGCCGCCTTAGCGTAGCTGAAATTAGCTATCATCAGCCTCATCATACGGAAGTGTATGAGTATGATACGCTCGCGGGCACTCAGCTGAGCGCTCATCGCCTTTGCAAGCTCTGTATCGGCACGCTGAGCGTCACTCAGCAGCTGCCTGAACACCTCATACAGCAGAGCCTCCCGCGAGCCGAAGCAATAGTTTATCATCGCGAGGTTTACCCCCGCCCGCGACGTTATCGCCCGCGAGGTGACGGTGTCGATGTCGTCACAGCTCGTCATAAGCTCCTTTGCGGCGTCCAGCAGAGCCGCCCTCGTAGCCTCGATATCTCGTTTCACAGTATCGCCTCCAACAATTAAACACGTTTAATTACAGCTACAGTATACACCATATTGCAGAAGATGTCAAGCCTTTTTTCAAAAAAACTCCCGCACATACCTGTGCGGGAGATAATGCTATTCTTATGTTACAAGAGACCTCAGGCAGTCTGGATACCCGAACGGCTGAGCTCCTCGAAGTCGCTGACGGGGATAGGCTTTGAGAAATAATAGCCTTGGAACATACGGCAGCCCATACCCAAGAGCACCTTATACTGGTTCTCGGTCTCGACGCCTTCTGTGAGCGCGGAGATACCGAGATCATCGGAGAGGTTGATGATATTGCGGACGATAGTCTGCGCTCGTGAAATATCCTCTGTTTTGCTGAGGAACTTCATATCTATCTTGAGCACATCAACGGGCATATCCTTGAGCATATTCAGCGACGAGAAGCCGCTTCCGAAGTCGTCCATCTCGACGATGAAGCCCGCCCTGCGGAGGTCGTCGAGCACGCGCATCTTGCTCTCGATATCGGTCATCATAACAGTCTCGGTTATCTCGACCCTGAGGCGTGACGGGTCAACGCCGTACTCCCTGACGAGGCTCCGTATCTCCTCGGCGACGTCCATAAAGTAGAAGTCCTTGGGCGAGATATTGACGGAGATAAAGAGGTCGATGTCCTCATTTTTCCAGCGCGCGAGAATCTCGCAGGCGCTCCGCCACATAAACCTGTCCACCTCTACGATCATACCGTTTTTCTCGAATACAGGGATAAACATTGCAGGCGAGAGGAAGCCCTCGGAGGGGTGTATCCATCTCACGAGCGCCTCTGCGCCGACTATCCTGCCGCTCTTATCGACGATAGCCTGCAAGTAAGGACGTATCTGCCCCTCTGCGAGCGCGTCGTCGAGCTGGGTGGAGATATGCTGACCCCACAGCACGTTCTTGCGCATATTCTCGTCATATACGGCGACGTGCTTGTGGTAGTCGTCCTTGATGGTCGAGAGCGCGAGGTTTGCACGGTCTATCATCACGCTGATGTCCACGCTCGGGTCGATTATCTCATACACACCGAGGTGAACGAGGATATTGTACTCGATACTTCCGTCGCCGACCCTATAGTCGGAGAAGCGCCTGTTCAGCTCGTCGATGTCGAACTCATCCACGGGAATGCACGCGCCGAAGATATCGCCTGCTATCCTGCCGTAGATACTGTTATCCGACAGCGTTGCGCGTATGCGCTCGGCGAGGTAGATGAGCACCTTGTCGCCGAACTCATTGGTGAAGATGTCGTTGACCATCTTGAAGTTTCTGATATTGAGAACGACGATATACCGTCTCACCTCGGGCGAATTATGCAAAAGCTCGCTCACCTGCTGATAGAAGTATTCCCTCGTATACAGCCCCGTGAGCCTGTCGTGCGTAGCGTTGTACATCTCACGCTTGAGCCTGCGCTGCTCGGTGGTATTATCGCGGACAGTGAGAAACGAGCCTGCGAATTTTCCGTGGTCGTCGTTGACGTAGTGGTTCTCGATGACGTAATACTGTGCATCGTCGTCCTCGCCGATCACGAAGCCCGAGAACCAGTTATCGGGCTTGCCGAGGCAGTCCCCGAACTTCTCGCCGAGTATCTTATCGGACTTATCGACGGTGTCCTCGCTGAGTCCCGAGAGCTCCAGTGCGGGGGCATTAGCCCATATGCACTTGCCGTTCGAGTCGAAGAAGAACAGCGCCTCCGACATTTCCGAGGCAATATTCGCGAGCATACGGTCGAGCAGCCGCATCGGGCGGTAGTACAGCGAGAAGTAGAATATGAGCAGACCTATCACGCCGAAGCCTATCATTGAGCGGTCAACGGGCGAGCGCGAGAAGATGTAGAAGGACTGCCACAGCGCCGCGAGCACGAGCGAGCCGAAGATGACGGAATACCGCTCGGAGTATATCCTCGAAGCCGTCACCATCTTGATGAAGAGCATAACGAGGACGACCACGAGTATGCCGTAGACCACAGCGCGGTGGAAGGTCTGTCCGAGCTTGGGCACAAGGCGGTAGTAATTGAAGTTGTCAACGAGCACGGGCTTATCCACGGCGAAAGCCTGATGGAAGAACGGGTCGAATGCATACTGTACCATATCCGCGGCGAGGATGAGCTCGATAATGACTCGCGGCTTGCTCCCCTTCCATTTGTAGTTACAGTATTCCGTGACGAATTTATACATCGACCATATCATCAGGTCCATACCGAGGAAGTAGATGTAATAGCCTATTTTAGCGGGAACAGCAGTCCCCGAGCGTATGATTACGAGGTTTCCGATAATAGGCGGAGTGATGGCGGCGGAGAATATGGCAACAGAGGTACCAATGGTTTTTTTCGACTTCAGAGCCGCCGCAGAACAGCTTCCGAGCGCAATTATCAGAAAAACGAAGATGATCGAAAACTGATCTCTCATACGATCACCTGCCTTTCCTGTATATGTCAGGGTATAATTACCCAGTATTTCTTACCTATTATAACATAAAAACTGTAAAAATGCAACAACTTTATAGAAAGTTTACACATTGCACACAAATTAATCGCTATAATTTCGGGTATAGCTGTTGCAATTTTTGGTGAAGTGTGCTACAATGATTATGATTCATACTTTATAGGTGTGAAGGGAGGCAGTCTATATGAACTTAGTACCAAATGAAATATTTTACGAGCTCTTCGAGAAAATGGTAAGTCAGATGAACAATACAGAGTATTTCGACCGCGAAGGCTTCATCGGCACACTCAGAGAGCTTTCGGAGGCATACCGCATTTCGCGCGGCGTCACCGAATTCTATATCAACGAGAACAAGGAAAAGCTCGGCGAGGGCGAGATAATGAGCGACTACGACAACGGCAAGGGCGGTCCCGCTATTATCCAGCACCGCTTCGTCACGAAGTCGCAGGCTGTCATCAAGGGCACGCTCTACCGCTCCGAGGACGAGGAGCCGCTCTCGGAGACCGATATAAAGCGGCTCGACCTCGTTGTGCTCGAGCTTCTCAGCTTTGTTGCGCGAAACCGTCTTGCCGCCGCGATAGAGACCCTCGGCTTCTATGACGACTTCGGCTACAAGAACCGCCGTGCATTTATGCGGCAGGTCGACCGCCTCTACGGACAGGGCAGGCTGTGCGGCAATTATACAGCGATGCTGATAAATCTGCGCCACTTCACAATTATAAATCAGGACATCGGACGCAAGAACGGCGACGTCGTCCTGAAGAACTTCTACAAGCTCGTTGCCGCGATAGCCGATGCCGACGGTATCGTCAGCCGTCTTGGCGGAGACAACTTCCTCGCACTGATGAGGAACGAGCTTATCGAGCACGTCCTCACGATACTGCGCGGAGTCCCGATATACTACGACAAGGAAAACGAAAAGCGCGTGATGGTCTATGCGCGTGCGGGAATCTATGAGATACCCGAGGATTTTTCCTTTGATACGCAGGGCGATATTATGGACAAGCTCAACCGCGCCTACCACTCCGCGAAGCAGAGCGCGAGCGAGACGATCTCCTACTATGACGAGAGCATGGGCGTGAAGCGCGATTCGGAAATGCGCATACAGCAGCTCTTCGAGCCCGCACTCGCAAGGAAGGAGTTCAAGGTCTACTATCAGCCGAAGGTAGATGTAGATACGGGTGAGTTAATCGGAGCAGAGGCTCTTTGCCGCTGGTTCCACGAGGACAAGCTCATCTCTCCCGCGGACTTCATTCCCGTCCTTGAGCAGAGCAACGACATCTGCGTACTCGACTTCTACATACTCGACATCGTCTGCTCGGACATACGCAGGTGGCTCGACGCCTGCCTCGAGCCCGTGCGCACCTCGATAAACCTGTCGAGAAAGCACCTCATCGACATCGACCTGCTCAGGAACATCATCGAGATAATCGACCGCCACAACGTCCCGCACCAGTACATCGAGATAGAGCTGACCGAGACCACCACCGATGTGGAGTTCCGCGTGCTCAAGCGCATAGTCAGCGGCTTGCAGGACGAGGGCATATACACCTCCGTGGACGACTTCGGAATGGGCTATTCTTCGCTGAATCTTATCCGCGAGATACCGTGGAACGTGCTGAAGATAGACCGCTGCTTCCTCCCCGAGGACGACGAGGACGAATCGAGCGTAACGAGCCTGATGTACCGTCACGTTGTCGCGATGGCGCTGGATATCGGGCTTGAATGCATCACCGAGGGCGTTGAGACGACCAAGCAGATAGAGATACTCCGCGCGAACCACTGTCAGCACGCACAGGGCTTCATCTTCGACAAGCCGCTCCCGCGCGACCAATTCGAGAGGGTGCTCAGCCGCCACAGATACGACCTTGACGCCATACTGAAATAACGACAAATAACAGCTCGGGGGCAGACCTTGTAAAAAGGCTTGCCCCCGATTTTTTATTGCTTTGCCCCGACCTTTTCCACAGGCTCGGGGAATTTGTTGAAAAGCAGCTTGAGCATCACGGGCGTAACGATACTCGACACGATTATAAGAAGTATTACCGCCGTGAAGTACGACGAGTCTATGATACCGAGCCCGAGACCCTTGTTCGTGATGATGAGTGCGACCTCTCCGCGGGTCATCATACCGACGCCTATCTTGAAGCAGTCCGCCCACCTGTAGCCAAAGCACTTCGAGACGAATCCGCAGCCGACAATTTTGCTCAGCAGAGCCACAGCGACGAAGCCGACCGAGAAGAGTATCATACTCGTATCGACGCTGCTGAAATCGGTTTTCAGACCGATACCGACGAAAAACATCGGCGCGAAGAACATATAGCCGTTTATGCTGACCTTGCGGTCGATGTAGTCGGCGTCGCGGGTGTTGCAGAGGATAATTCCCGCGATGTAAGCGCCCGTGATGTCGGCGATACCGAAATACTTCTCAGCGACGAAAGCCATAACGAGACAGAGCCCGATAGCGATTATCGGTATGCGGCGGGTGTGCGAGTGCTTCTCGTCGTAGCGCTTGAACAGCTTATAGAAGATGAAGCCGAGTATCGCCGAGAGCACGAGGAAGAGCACGACCTTCCCCGTCACGAGGAGGGTATTGCTGTCGGGGTCTTTGAAGCCGAGCACGAAGGTGAGCACGATGATGCCGATGATGTCATCGATGATAGCGGCGCTGAGGATAGTCTGCCCGACTCGGCTGTTGAGATGACCCATTTCCTTGAGGACCTCGACGGTGATACCGACGGAGGTCGCGGTCATAATGCAGCCGATGAAGACCGCCTTGAAGAACTCATCAGTCCCGAGCGGCGCGAAGCCGTATATTCCCATATAGAGGAGGGTACCTCCCGCGAGCGGCACAAGCACGCCGATACAGGCGATGACGAGGGCGGCGAGCCCTGATTTTTTCAGCTCCTGCAAATTCGTTTCGAGACCCGCGGAGAACATAATGAGCACGACGCCTATCTCCGCCATCATACTGATGAACTCGGTGGGCTTGACGATGTTGAGCAAGCACGGACCGATGACCAGTCCCGCAATTATCTCCCCGACGACCATAGGTGCCTTCAGCTTCCGTGCGAGCAGTCCGAACGCCTTAGCGCACACGACGATAATGGCGAGGTCGCGGAGAATGTCGATAGTATCCAATCAAATCATATCCTTTTCCCAAAATAAAGAGAGCCGACGGCTCTCTGCTGTTATTATATCACACGTGAAGAGAAAAAGCAAGGGCTTTCGGGGCTCTGCCAAGGACAGAGTCCTTGAATCCTGCAAGGGCTCTGCCCTTGACCCGCTGGGGCGCCGCCCCAGACCCTGTCGGGGAGCGCAGCTGAACAGCCCGTCCCCTCTGTCAGCTTCGCTGACATCTCCCCACACGGTGTGGAGTCACCCCGAGCCCCTAACTACGAACCCGCTCGTAAACTCGCTTACTATATACAAAAGGCTCAGTCTGCTTTCGGCGGGCAGCAAATCTGAATCGGTAAGGCACGCGAAGAAAAACTTGCCGCTCATTTATGTGAGCGAGCTTGCAAGCGTCCCCGCGAACCGCCCGCGGGGGCTCCCCGCTATTTCTCGTCCCGATTATTTTCCTCTACCCATTTGGTAATGCGGGAATTATTCATCAGCTTCCGATAGATGGCATTGCAGACCTCGCAGTCCTTTTCGGGCTGCTGAAAAGAATTCGTTGAGATATAGATGTGGTCGGCTATCCTTGACTGCGACCTTCTGTCGAAGCGCGGCAGAGCCTTTCTGCTCATGGTCATCACGTCGATGTAGTCATTGCTCAGTGCGATCCCGTGACATTCGAGCAAGGCGTCGTAAAGGTAGTTGATATCAAAGCTGAGGTTATAGCCTATGATAATATCGTCCTGCACGAAGCTGTAGAAGTCAGATATTACCGGGGAAATATCGGGAGCGTCCGCTACCATCTCATTTGTAATGCCGGTAAGTCTGACTGTCATCTCGCTGATAGCCATCTTTGGCTTGACGAGCGTGGTGAACGAATCTGTTTTCACGAGGTCTCTGTACCTCACGGCAGACAGTCTGATTATCTCGCCGTCCGACGGAGTGAGCCCTGTAGTTTTCAGACTGACCACGCAGTAGTCCCGCGGAGTCAATGCCAAGCACTTCCCCTTCTTATCTCTTTTAGTTATCATTAAGATTATCCCTTTCTATATTTTCCCTATGATTCCATTATAATACTTGTTTGTAGAAATGTCAAACTCTGATTGTTTCACGTGAAACAATCTACTCGCTTCAACACGTTAAACTGTGCAAGCAAGACTTGCTCAGAGGTTGAAAGCGGTTGAGAAACGACCTCCTCCCCCACTCCCCTCTCCCGAAAAATCGGCAGATACGAGCTGTTGAAGGAGCTCGGGGGAGGTGCAAAGCTTTCGACACTTTCAACACCCCCGCCGCCCGCAAATTTCCAGAACGGACACCGCGCAAAAAAGGAGCGCACATTCGTGCGCTCCCCGCAGATCTCATTTGAATTTTTCGAGTCGGTAGATACCCTCTTCGTCGGGCTCCTCGAAGCCCTTCTTGTGGTCGTAGCCGAACCGCTTGTAGAAATTGACCGCCGTTTTCGAGGACGGTATCTCCACGCGCTTTGCACGGAGGAAGAATTCGTCCTGCTCGAGCATCTCGATTATGCTCCGTCCGATACCCTTGCCCTGCTCGGTCGGCTTGACAAAGATGGTGAAGAGACTGCTCTCGTTCTCCCTGCCCCAGTAGGGACCGATACCGCCGCAGCCGATGATGCTGCCGCCGTCCTCGACGACGTAGAAGTGCATCCACCCCGCCCGCTGAATCAGATTCTCGGGAGAGAGACTTTTCGCGCACTCCTCCATCTGCTCGGGAGTATAATCCTTCACGTTGCTTATGCGGAGCGTCTCTGCTATCATCGCGGAGGCAGCCGCAGCGTCGGCGTTATTGAAGCGTCTTATCTGCATATGACACCTCCCCCCGCTCACTTCATCAGCTCGTCAGCCATAGCCTCTATCTGAGCGATGTTGTCGGCACTCATCGCAGACTTGATAGTCACGGTCGTGTCGAGCCACGTGATATTCTTTGATTTCTCGAACTTCGCCTTTATAACTCTCGCCGCCGTCGGAGCCCATGTGCCGTTCTCGATGATACCGATAGTGCGGTTCTGATAGTTTCTCTCGACGAGCCAGTCGATGTACTGGTTCATAAACGGGAATACCTCGCCGTTGTAGGTAGTAGTCGCGAGCACGAGCTTGCCGTAGCGGAAGCCGTCCTCGACCGATTCAGCCATATCCTCACGCGCAAGGTCAGCGATAGCTGCCTTGGGACAGCCCTTTTCGAGGAGCTTATCGCGCAGGAGCTCCGCCGCCTTCTTGGTGTTGCCGTAAACGGAGGTATAAGCGATGAACACACCCTCGCTCTCGACTCCGTAGCCCGACCACGTATTATAGAGGCCGAGGTAATACTGCAAATTCTCGCTGAGCACAGGTCCGTGGAGCGGACAGATCGTCTGTATGTCGAGAGCCGCCGCCTTTTTGAGAAGTCCCTGCACCTGCACGCCGTACTTGCCGACGATACCGAAATAGTAGCGTCTTGCCTCGCAAGCCCAGTCCTCCTCAACGTCGAGAGCTCCGAACTTGCCGAAGGCATCCGCGGAGAAGAAGACCTTGTCGGTGCTGTCGTAGGTCATCATTACTTCAGGCCAGTGCACCATGGGAGCGAAAACGAAGCTGAGCACGTGCCTGCCGAGCGGGAGCTTGTTGCCCTCCGCTACCTCGATCCTGTTCGTGATAACAACGTCGGGATAGAAAGCGGAGATGAACGCGAATGTTTTAGCATTGCCGACAACGTACGCATTCGGGAACTCCTTCAGGAAGCTTCCGATGCTCGCAGAGTGGTCGGGCTCTACGTGCTGAACTATGAGGTAATCGGGCTGTCTGCCGCCGAGAGCCTCTTTGAGGTTTGCGAGCCACGGTTCAGTGAAGTTTCCGTCAACAGTGTCGAGTACAGCGATCTTTTCGTCGGCAATGAGGTACGAGTTATACGCCATACCGTTCGGCACGTCGTACTGACCCTCGAAAAGGTCGAGCTCGTGGTCGTTTACGCCGATGTAGAAGATGTCATTTGTTACATTGTTCATTTGAAGTTACCTCTTTTCAATCAGTTTTCGACGTGTCCCTCCACAGCGGGAGCCTCCGTCGTAAAGTTGGTCTTGGGGATATATCCGACCTTGCCGTTCGTCTTGATGAGCAGCCACTCGCCCTCCTCCTTGTAGACCTCAGCGGGGAAATCGGGATAAGCGAAGCCGTTCTGATACTTATCGTTCGGCGCATTCATAATGGAGATGTACTCCTTGCCCGTAGGCATTTTTATCCAGCCCGTGTAGAGCACGTCGAGCCCGTCTATGGATACCTGAACGTAATCGGACTTTTTAGCCTCGGTAGTTTCATTCTCCTGAGCGGTGACGTAGGTAGCCTTCCTGCTGCTTGACGAGCTGTCGTCGCCGTTGCAGGAGACAGCTCCCGCACAGACAGCCGCACACAGCAGAGCTACAGCGATTTTAGCAGTTTTCATTGGTATGACCTCCTGTCATCTTGTTAGCAATTATAATTATAGCATAATATGATTCCAATGTCAATTTTCAAGGGCTGCTGAACAGCCCGTCCCCTCTGTCGCTTCGCGACATCTCCCCACACTGTGGGGAGTCACCCTTGACCCGCTGGGACGCTGTCCCAGACCCTGTCGGGGAGCGCACTCCCTGAACCCCTAACTACGAGCCCGCTCGCTCTGCTCGCTCAGTCTATACAAAGGGCGCATTCTGCTTTCGGCGGGTGGAAAAAACAAAGCCGTTTTACTTTCAAAGCCAGCCGTCGAAGGACGGCGAAGAAGAGGCAAAAGTCGGCAAATGAGGGTAGGAGAGGAAGAACGGACGCCCGAAGGGCGCCCCTACAATTGCCTTATCAGACCACATATGTAGGGGACGGCGTCCTCGACGTCCCGCAATACAGCAGGGCGATGTGGGCATCGCCCCCTACAAGACATGTCGGGTGGTCGTTCTGTAATGGCGCGGGCGGCGGAACGCCGCCCCTACAAATCATCGCCGCAGGCGATACCACAGCTAAAGGCTAAAAGCTAACGGCTAACGGCTCGGGCGCAGCTTTTCGTCCCCACAAACCCTGTTTACAGAAAAATAAAGCGGGCATAATATAAACGAGGTGATAATATGCTCGGATTTATACTCGGAACAATATTCGGCGGAAGCGTGGGAATATTCACAATGTGCCTGTGTGTAGCAGCAAAATGGGGAGACGAGTTCAGCGGACGGCGTCAGTGAAATCAACAATCTGTAATATTCAAATAAAAAATTGAAAAATGTAGTATTTTTTAAGACTATTTTAAGAATTCTGCTCCATAATATAGACAAAGAGAAATGAACGTGAAAAAATTACAGATGAAAGACGAGGTGAGCACAATGATAGAGATGGTGATAGGACTTCTCATAGGCGGAACTGTATCATTATTCTCCTTCTGCCTCTGTGCAGCAGCAAAGCAGGCAGACACACAGATGCTGAACAAATAACATAACACCCAACCTTTCCTAACATGAAGAAGCGGCTGCAAGTACGGAACTTGCAGCCGTTTCTTTTTCAATAATAAAGCAGCCGCAAAGGGATAGACCCTTTGCGGCTTTTGCATCACTTCTTCTCGGGGACTTTGATAAGCTCCTTGCGCATATAGGGCTGGAGAGCCTTGGGTATGCGGATAGAGCCGTCCTCGTTGAGGTTGTTCTCGAGGAATGCGATGAGCATTCTCGGCGGAGCAACGACTGTATTATTAAGCGTGTGAGCAAAGTACTTGTTGCCGTCGCTGCCCTTTACTCTGATACCAAGTCTGCGAGCCTGCGCGTCACCGAGGTTCGAGCAGCTGCCGACCTCGAAATACTTCTTCTGTCTCGGCGACCACGCCTCAACGTCGAGGCTCTTTACCTTGAGGTCAGCGAGGTCACCCGAGCAGCACTCCAGCGTGCGGACGGGGATATCAAGCGTGCGGAAGAACTCGACTGTGTAGCTGTAGAGCTTGTGGAACCAGTCCATGCTCTCCTCGGGCTTGCAGACAACTATCATCTCCTGCTTCTCGAACTGGTGGATACGGTAAACGCCGCGCTCCTCGATACCGTGAGCACCTACCTCCTTGCGGAAGCAGGGCGAATAGCTGGTGAGGGTCTTGGGGAGCTCCTCCTCAGGGAGGATAGTGTCGATGAACTTGCCTATCATCGAGTGCTCGGACGTACCGATGAGGTAGAGGTCCTCCCCTTCTATCTTGTACATCATACCCTCCATTTCCGCGAAGCTCATAACGCCCGTAACGACGTCGCTTCTTATCATAAACGGCGGGATATAGTAGGTGAAGCCCTTGTCTATCATAAAGTCGCGGGCATAGGAGAGTATACACGACTGGAGCTGTGCGATGTCGCCGCAGAGGTAGTAGAAGCCGTTGCCGCTTGTCTTGCGGGCGCTGTCGAGGTCGATACCGTTGACCTTCTCCATAATGTCAACGTGGTAGGGAATCTCGAAGTCGGGAACAGCGGGCTCGCCGAACTTCTCGACCTCAACGTTCTCGCTGTCGTCCTTTCCTATCGGAACGGACTCGTCGATGATGTTGGGGATAACGAGCATTATCTGACGGATATCGCCCTCGAGCTTGACCTCAAGAGCCTCCATTTCCTCAAGCTTTGTACCGAGCTCGGAAACCTCAGCCTTCACCTTCTCAGCCTCGTCCTTCTGACCCTTAGCCATCAGACCGCCAATTTCCTTGCTCTTTACCTTACGCTGGTTGCGGAGACTGTCGCACTCGACCTTAGTCTCTCTGTACTGCTTGTCGAGCTCGACAACCTTGTCAACGAGCTCAAGCTTCTCGTCCTGAAACTTCTTCTTGATGTTCTCCTTGACGAGCTCGGGGTTTGTTCTTATCAGTTTAATGTCGATCATTTTATAAGTTCTCCTTCACTATTTACTGGGTAAGTGGGTGCCAGAAGGTCAGAAATGCTCCTGAGGTCATCCACTCCATAATATTCAAGGGTGATAGTTCCCTTTTTCTTTCCATGCTTGACCTCGACCCTGCGTCCGAGCGCCAGCTGCAGAGATATCTGCATTTCCTTGCAGTATCTCTCATCATCGGAGATTTTTCTCGGCTTGTCCTCTTTGGTCTTGGGCTGTGCGGACTTCTGCGCGAGGTTCTCGACCTGACGCACTGTCATACCGCCGTCGGCTGCGCGGTTCGCGACCGCAATGAGCATTTCCTCGTCGTTGATACCGAGCAGAGCCTTCGCATGACCCGCGGAGAGCTTCCCCTCCTCGAGCATACCCAGCACCCGCTTCGGGAGCGCGAGCAGTCTCACGGAATTGGCTACTGCCGAGCGTGAGATACCGACCATTTTTGCGACCTTATCCTGCGTCATACCGTACTTTTCAATGAGCTCGCTGTAGCCGTTCGCCTCTTCTACGGGGTTGAGGTTCTCGCGCTGGAGGTTCTCGATAATTGCTATCTGCATAGCCTCCGAATCGGATAGCTCGCGGATATTGACGGGGATCTCGTCGAGCCCGAGCATACGCGCGGCACGCCATCTGCGCTCGCCTGCAACTATCTGATAGCCGCCCGTATCAAGCGGACGGACGAGTATCGGCTGGAGCACGCCGTGCTCGCGGATAGACTCCGCAAGGGCGGTGATAGCCTCGTCGCTGAAGGTTTTACGCGGCTGGTCGCGGTTGGGTTCTATTTCAGAAAGGCGGAGGGTCTTTTTCACCTGCACATCGCTCGTATTGTCGCTGAACAGGGCGTCAAGACCTACGCCTAAACCACCTTTTGCCATTATTTCATTCCTTTCAGATTACTTTTTCTTCTTCTTTTTTGAGTTCTTGGAGAAGCTGAATATTCCCCTTCTCTTCTTCTTCGGGAGCTCAAGGGGCTCGCCGAGGAGCTCAAGACCGAGGAGAGTGTATGAATCCGAGCCCTTCGAGCCCTTGTCGTAGTACACAACGGGCTTGCCGTGGCTGGGAGCCTCGGAAAGGCGAACATTTCTCGGGATCCTCGTCTTGAATACCTTATCGGGGAAGTATTTCTCGACCTCCGCAACGACGTCATTCGAAACATTCAGTCTGCCGTCGTACATTGTGAAGAGGATACCCTCAATATCGAGTGCAGGATTGTAATTAGATTTAACGATTTTGATAGTATTCGTCAGCTGTGACAGACCTTCGAGAGCGAAGAACTCGGCAAGCATAGGGATGATCACGGAATCCGCGGCAACGAGAGCGTTTATTGTCAGCGTACCGAGAGCAGGCGGGCAGTCGATGAAGATATAGTCAAAAATATTCTTCATTGAAAGAAGCTGCATTTTCAGCCTGTTCACGCGGTTCTCCATATTCAGCAGCTCGACCTCGGCGCCTGCGAGGCTCTCCGTTGCAGGAATAATGCAAAGGTTCTCGAACTCTGTAGCGAGAATGGCGTCCTGTATCCTCGCCTTTCCTATGAGCACATCGTAAATTGAGAGCTCCACACCCTTTTTCTTGATACCGAAGCCTGTAGTCGAATTTCCCTGCGGGTCGATGTCGATACAGAGGACCTTTTTCCCGCGCATACCGAGGTACGCCGCAAGATTAATGACGGTCGTGGACTTTCCGACGCCGCCCTTCTGGTTCGCGACGGCGATTATCTTACCCATACGATCACCCTCCTTAATAATGTAATATATATTATATCACTTTTTAGCGGTGATGTAAATAGTTGAAGCGGCTTTTTTGCAAAAAATGTTCCACGTGGAACAAATTGCAGACAAAACAGCCGCAAAAATGTTTCACGTGGAACAATTTTAATATAAAAACAGCGCAGGAATGTTCCACGTGGAACAATCACTTCTTCTGCAACGGTATGCGAACACGGTATTCTATGTAGTCCTCACTTTGAATTTTCCGCGAATCAGCGAGAATTCCAGCCGCCTGCATAGTCTCGACAGCCCTGTTGATAGTGTTCACGAAGATCTTCACATTCTGAAACACCTTAGACCGCTTCTTATAGCTCTGACGCTCCTTTTCACGCCCGATATAGTCATCAACGAGCTTCTCTGTCTTCTCAACGTTCAGCTTGTTATTGATGACCTTTTCAAGAACACCAATGCGCTCCTCGGGACTTGCAAGCTTCAGCAAAGCACGGGAATGGCGCTCCGTGAGGTTAAACTTCGTGATAAGAGTTCGCTCGTCAGGTGTAAGACGAAGCAAACGAAGCTTGTTAGCTATCGTGCTCTGCGCTTTTCCGAGCTTGCTCGCCGCTTCCTCCTGCGTCATACCATAGTAGCTGATGAGCTTTTCAATTGCCGCTGCTTCGTCAAAAAACGAGAGGTCCTGCCGCTGAATGTTCTCTACAAGCGCAAGAATAGCGGAATTGCGGTCGTTTATGTCGTGAATTATACACGGAACAGCCGCCAGTCCGCAAAGCTTAGCCGCCCTAAGACGTCGCTCACCCGCAATAAGCTCGAACCTGTCCCCTGCCCTTCGGACAGAAAGCGGCTGCAAAATGCCATTCTGCGCGATTGATTCGGAAAGGGCAGTCAGATCGTCATCAGCGAAATCGGTACGCGGCTGATTCGGATTTGGAGAAATCCTTTCTATGTCTATCTCCACGACCTTATTGATCTGCTTTTCCTTAGAAATATTCAAAAATACTGCCATTATTTTCCCTCCATTGTTTTATATATCAATCCTAACATTTTCGGGAAATAAAATCTATAAAAATATTCCGCCAAAAATCGACGTTTTGGCGGAATAAATGAATAATTATTCATTTTTCAAAGCGGCTTCTTTTTAATCTGAGCGCTGTTGCGAGGATATTTTGACGGAGTTTGCGATACCTTTTTTATCTGTATAAGACGCCTGCCATCGCCGTCAATTTCATAATCGTTTACTGAACTTACCGTGCCGCCAAGTAGGGTTATCGAATGCTCTGCGGGAGCAATATCTTCATTCGGACCTTTCAGAGAAATGAAGCTTCCACCAACCCTGACGAACGGCAGGCAGTACTCTGAAAGAACTGAAAGATTAGCAACCGCACGAGCGCAGGAGAAGTCAAATTTTTCGCGATATTCGGTCGTTTTTGAAACATCCTCAGCGCGTCCGTGAATGAATTCGGCTTCAATTTCAAGCTTCTCACAAAGCAGTTTCAAAAAGGTGATACGCTTATCAAGACTATCAAGAAGCGTGAGTTTCAAGGCCGGACGAAAAATCATCATAGGTATGGACGGGAACCCGGCACCTGTACCGACATCAATCAGTGAAGCTCCACTTTCAATGTCAATGAAACTCAGAGGAGCAACACTGTCAACGAAATGCTTTACCAGGATTTCACGTGGGTCAGTGATTGCTGTCAGGTTGACATTTCTGTTATAATCTACGAGAAATTCTGCATAAATATTCATTTTTTCGAATTTATTCTCATCAAAATCTTTGATACCGTACTTCTGAAACTCGTCGCAACATAATTCAAAAACAGGTAACATAGATTCACCTCGATTCTTTGTGAAGCCATACTGCAAGCATCGAAACATCCGCAGGAGACACTCCTGAAATTCGCGAAGCCTGCCCGATCGAAAGAGGCTGAATCTTATTCAGCTTTTCCGCCGCCTCAAGCCTGAGTCCGTAAACCTGCGTATAATCGGTATTCTGAGGAAGCAGCTTTTCCTCAAGCTTTTTCATTTGTTCTATCTGCTCCAGCTGCTTTTCTATGTAGCCCTCATACTTTATCTGAAGTTCAACCTGTTCGCATACTTCATCTGAAAGGGTGGGGCGGGTCGGATCAAATTCAGCAATATCGTTATAATTAAGCTGCGGACGCCTTATCAGATCAGCAACCTTGCATCCACTTTTCAAAGGTGATGTTCCATTAAAAACTAAATAATTATTCAGTTTTTTGCTCGGAGCAACCGTCGTAGTCTTAACTCGTTTTATCTCCGCAGCTGTCTGAGACAGCTTTAAATTGAGCTTATCAAGACGCTCGTCACTGACAAGACCAATACTGTGACCTATCGGAATCAGCCGCTGGTCGGCGTTATCCTGCCGCAAAATAAGCCTGTACTCGCTGCGTGAGGTCATCATACGGTAAGGGTCGGAGCAGCCCTTCGTCACAAGGTCGTCAACAAGAGTTCCGATATACGAGCTCGAACGGCTCAGAATCAGCGGTTCTGCGCCTTTTATCTTCAAAGCAGCGTTGATTCCCGCAACGAGTCCCTGTGCCGCAGCTTCCTCATAGCCCGAGCTGCCGTTGAACTGTCCCGCACCGTACAAGCCCTTGATTTTCTTGAATTCAAGCGTAGGTAGCAGCTGAATAGGGTCGCAGCAGTCATACTCGATTGCATAAGCGGGGCGCATGATCTCGACGTTTTCGAGTCCCTTTATCGTTCTCAGAAATTTCAGCTGAACGTCCTCGGGCAGAGAGGACGACATTCCCTGCAAATAGTACTCATCCGTGGAAAGCCCCATCGGTTCTACAAATAACTGATGTCGCGGCTTATCAGAAAAACGCACGACCTTGTCCTCAATTGACGGACAGTATCTCGGTCCGACACCCTCTATCCTGCCACTGTAAAGAGGTGACCTGTCGAGGTTGGAGAGTATCACCTCGTGAGTATTACTATTAGTATATGTAATATAGCAGCTCACTATGTTTTGAAGGTCTTCGGCGGGTGTTTCAAATGAAAAAGGGACAATTTTATCGTCGCCGTCCTGCCTTTCCATAGCGTCAAAATCAATGCTTCTCTTGTGAACACGGCAGGGTGTACCTGTTTTGAAGCGCCTCAGCTCGACGCCATTTTCAGTCAGACTTGCGGACAACCCTCTGCTCGGGAGCGCAGAATCAGGTCCGCTCTCATATGAAACCTCGCCGATATGTATCTTTCCTTTGAGATAAGTTCCCGTAGCAATTATGACTGATTTGACCGAATATTCGGCTCCGAGGGAGGTTCTTACACCTGTGATTTTTCCGTCGGAGCAAAGAATTTCGGTTATTTCTGCCTGTTTCACGTAGAGATTTTCCTGCTTTTCGCAGACCTGTTTCATATAATTGTGGTATTTCACACGGTCAGCCTGCACTCTCAGACTATGAACTGCGGGTCCTTTTCCGCGATTCAGCATACGACTTTGTATAAAGCAGGCGTCCGCACCCTTGCCCATTTCGCCTCCGAGAGCGTCGATCTCGCGAACGAGATGTCCCTTCGCTGTGCCTCCGATTGACGGATTACAGGGCATATTAGCTATCTGGTCAAGCGAGATGGTGAACATCACCGTCTTGCAGCCGAGACGAGCCGATGCAAGTGCAGCCTCGACCCCTGCGTGACCCGCTCCTACGACCGCAACGTCAAATTCTCCCATTTTGTATGACATATGAACTCCTTAATTGTTCCACGTGGAACATTATTTGCCGACGCAGAAATGCGAGAACACCTCGTCAACTACTGCGTCCGTTATCCGCTCGCCTGTTAGCTCGAGAAGTGACTGTTCTGCGTCGTCAAGCACGACATTGAGCGCGTCGTACATCTCGCTGCTTTCAATGATACCGATACCTTCATTGATTGAACGTATCGCGCGGTCAATGCACTGCTTCTGACGTTCGTTAGACGCTGTAACAACTGAAAAGCTCTCGCTGTTTATCTCGAAAAGCTCCTTGACTGCACTCTCTAACTGCTCGATTCCTTCATTGTTTTTGGCGGAAATATATACTATATGTACAAACTTATCCTTCAAAATGTCCGTGTCTATGAGCTGTTCTTGGTCGGATTTATTTATTACGGCTATGCATTTCTTTTGATTAATTTTATTAATCAAATACAAATCGTCCGCCGACAGAGGACAGTTTCCGTCAAAAACAGCTATCACGAGCTCCGCATTTTCTGCCGTTTTTTCAGCAATGTCAATGCCCATTCCTTCAATAACATCATCCGTGTCGTGTATGCCCGCCGTGTCCGAAAGTCGGAGAACGATGTCCCCGAGGCGAACTGTCTCCTCGACTACGTCGCGCGTAGTGCCTGCAATGTCAGTGACGATGCTTCGCTCGCAGCCGCTCAGACAATTGAAAAGCGTCGATTTACCGACGTTTGGACGTCCCACAATAGCCGTCGCGACACCCTCGCGGATAATTCGTCCACTGTCATAGTTGCGGACGAGCGATTCGAGCTCAGCGCGTATCTCCGTCAGCTCCGCGTGAATGGCGGTCGGCTCAATTTCGGGGATATCCTCGTCTGGATAGTCCGTCCAAGCCGCTATTCCGCTGAGAATTCGCAGGAGCCTGTCCGAGCACGCGCGAACTTTTTTATAAGTAGCGCCCTCGCGGAGCTGCTCCGCCATACGGAGCTCAGCCTCGCCGCGCGCCGATATTACGTCCATTACAGCCTCCGCCTGAGTGAGGTCGAGCTTGCCGTTGAGGAAGGCGCGCTTCGTGAATTCGCCCGCCTCCGCGCTGACCGCGCCGTTGTTCAGAGCCGCGCGGAGAATCCGCTTCGAGACGTACAAGCCGCCGTGACACGAGACCTCGCAGACGTCCTCGCCCGTGTAGCTGTGGGGGGCGCGAAAAACCGTCAGAATGCAGTCGTCGATGCGCTCGCCGCCGTCGTGGGCGATGCCGTAGGCACAGGTGTAGCCCTGCATCTCCGCGACCTCTTTGCCGCCGTGGGGACGGAAAATCTTCTCCGCGACCGCTATCGCGTGCTCGCCCGAAATGCGTATCACCGCTATCCCGCCGACCGCATTCGGCGTGGATATCGCCGCTATCGTTGACATAGTTTCACTTCCTAAAAAAACAACGGCATTGCGCCGTTTTGTTTGAGGGCGGATGATATCCGCCCCTACATTTCGTTGCCGCAGATTGGTTTGTAAGGCGTGGGACGCCGATGGCGGCGTCCCCTACAATTCGTGTCAGGTGGTTTGGCGAAGCGTCGTCCCATACAATAAGTACGGGCGCACAGAATGCGCCCGTAAATCGTTGCATCAAAGCTCTATCTTGCCGTAGAGCCCGCCCTCCATATTGTCCTCGGGCTTGGGCTTCTTGTAGTCCTTCTCGAACGAGGTCGAGAGGTCTATTGCTCTCGGCTCGAACGGCTCGCGTCTCTCTCTGCGGCGTCCGTTTCCTCTTCTGTCGCCTCCGCGTCTGTCGTCACGGTTGTTTCTGCCGCGTCCGCGTCCGCCTGACTTGGGATTATTGGACGAAATGATTATCTTTCTGTAGGGCTCCTCGCCGACCGAGCGTGAGGATACTCCCTCTATCTTGGATATCGCAGAGTGGATAACGCGTCTCTCGTAGGGATTCATCGGCTCGAGAGGCTGGCTTCTGCCTGTTCTCAGTACCGACTTCGCTACCTTGTTTGCGAGCTGCTGGAGCGTCTCCTTGCGCTTGCTTCTGTAGCCGAGGCAGTCTATCGTGATGCGGAAGTAGTCCTTGTCGCCCTTGTTTGCGATGATGGAGCAGAGGTACTGGATCGAATCGAGTGTCTCGCCGCGTCTGCCGATTATCGTGCCGTTGTTGTCGCTCTCGATGTTGATTACTGCGCCTGTCTCGTTCTGGTATACGGTGTACTCGGCGTCAATGCCCATTGCGCGGAGTATGCTTGTGATGTAGTCCTTCGCTATCTTGACCTTGGGGTCGTAGTCGGACTCGTTCTCTATCAGTGTGAAGCTGTCGAGGGAGAAGTCTTCCTCATCCTCAGCGGGAGCTGCAGGCTCTGCTGTTACGGCTGCGGGTTCTGCCTCAGCTGCTGCTGCGGGAGCTTCTACAGCCTCCTTGACGGGCTCTGCGACCGTCTCGACTGCCTTCTCTATCTTCTCTGCAACGGGAGCTGCTGCGGGTGCTGGTGCTGCCTCTGCTGCTGCTGCGGGCTCATCAAATGTAGCCTTGACTCTTGCGTCCTTTGCGCCGAGTCCGAGGAATCCGCCCTTCTTGCCCTCTTCAAGTACCTCGAACCTGATGTCACTTACGCTCTTTCCGAATTTCTGAGCTGCCAGATTCTTTGCTTCCTCGACTGTCTTTGCTGTGAAAATCTCAGTCATTTCAAATACCTCCTCGATGTTTTATTCCTCATCATTTTTATCATCGTATTCGTCGCCGTATTTCTCAGCCATACGCTTACGTGCTTCATTGATCCTGTCGCGGTCCTTCTTGTTCTGCTCGGAGCGCGATATCTTCTCGCCGTTCTCGTCTACGCGCGGAATGCCGCCCTGCTGCTCGAGTGAAGCCTGCTGCTGCTCCATCATACGCTGCATAAAGGACTTCTTGCCGGGGTGCTTCTCGGCGTATTCCTTTGCCTTCTGCTTTTCTTTCTCGTTTATCGCGACTATCCTGTCCTTGGTGAAGTAGCAGTTGAGCGCGAATGTGATAATGAAGCTGAAGAGCGAGGAGAATATCCAGTAGAAGCCGACGCCTGCGGGTACCTCGAACGCTATCCATATCGACCATACGGGCATAAGGAGCGTCATTGCTGTCATACAGCCGCCGCCTGCCGCCTGAGCCTGAGGATTGACCTTCTTCTGATGTATCTGTGAGTATACGGAGAATATGAGCTGTGCAAGTCCTGCAAGGAAGGGGATACAGAAGAGTATTATCGCTTCCTTGTTCCATACCTCGGGGCGGAACTCGGGGGTCTTTCCGAGGTTAGCGCCGAATACGCTGAACGTGTCGGAGAATTCCGAAACCTTCTGGAAGAAGTTCTCGGCGAAGTCTCTGAACTCCGAGGGGTGCTTCTCAAGAGCCTCTGCTGTGAGGAGCTCTGACCTGAGATTTCCCGTTGTGAACTCCTTGCCCTTGTTGACGTCTCCGAACTGCACTGCAAGCTCGGAAGCCTTCTCTACAGCGGCTACTCTTACCGACTTGGTTATGTGAAGAATATGGGTTATCGGCTTGTATACAACGTCGATAACGCCGAAGAGCAGGAACATCTGCACGAACATCGGCAGACACGAGCCCATCGGGTTGATGCCCTCCTGCTGATAGAGCTTCTGCTGCTCCTCCTGAAGGCGCTGGGGGTTGCTGCCGTATGCCTTCTTTAATTTTTCAAGCTTTGGCTGAAAAAGCTGCATTCTTGCCGCGTTCTTCTGCGTCTTGTAGTTGACGGGGAAGAGCAGCAGCTTGGTCACGAGTGTGAAGATGATGATAGCCAGTGCGTAGTTCGGCACGATGCTGTAGATGAAGCTCATCAGATAGCCGAACGGTATACCTATTAGGTCATATAAATAATTCAATTTCCATACCTCTCCAATGTTCAGGTCTGCTCGTCAGACGGAAAGTCCTTTTCGTAATCATACTTTTTCACTTTAAAGGTAAACCTCTCGGGCACATAATCTATGCCTCCCATTGACCACGGATTGCACCGCAGTATCCTCCACACCGCAAGAGCCGTGCCTCTTATCGCTCCGAAGCGCTCGACGGCTGTCAGAGCGTAGGAGCTGCACGTGGGGTAGTATTTACACTTCGGCGATGTAAAAGGGGATATAAACCGCTTGTAGAGCTTTATAAGCGAAATGATGATATATTTCATTTTGTCTTTCTGACTATCTTTTCGATCTCACTGACTCCGTACTTTCTCATATAGGCGCAGTATTCATCCGATTTTATCTCGCAGATGTGTGTACGCGCTACGATAACGATGTCGATACCTATGGGCATACTTACCTCATTCTCTCGGTAGGCGAGCCTGATAAGGCGCTTTGCCCTGTTCCTGTGGACGGCATTGCCTATCTTCTTTCCTGCAGTGATACCGAGGCGGTTGAAGGGGCGTCCGTTGGGTCTGACATATATCACGGAATATTTTGAGGGGATATAGCGTCCCTTTTTGTACAGTGTCAGGAAATCCTTGTTTTCCTTGAGAGTTTCCGTATAAAGCATAATTTTTTCCAATAAATAGGGAATTCTAAAAGCGTTCCGAAAAAATGAACATAAAAAATCTCTGAACTTGATTTTTTGAGAGAAGCATAATATTTTTCGAGGAATTTTTTTCGAGAGCAAGGCGAAAGCGCGCAGAAATACTTTGTGTATTTCAAGTGCTTTCAACGCAGCTATCGGGAAAAATTACCGAAAAATATATGCTGTATAGAAAAAAATCAAGTTTTAATAAAAAAGACCACAAAAATTAAAATTTTTGTGGTCAGCGTCGTCAGTGAGTTAATCTTGCTCTGCCCTTAGATCTTCTACGAGCTAAAACCTTTCTGCCGTTCTTTGTAGACATTCTCTTCATAAAGCCGTGCTCCTTCTTTCTGTGGAGCTTCTTGGGCTGATATGTTCTCTTCATATTCAGTGTCCTCCTCTCTTCCAAATGTTATACAAGAGCCGCCCTTTTGACCGGCTCCTAACTGCATATTGACGCACCTCTGTATGCGTTACACTATAAGATTATACTTCATTATTGCGCGTATGTCAAGCAATTTCCGAAATTTTTTTTGATTTTCCGCATTTTTGATGATTCTGAACAAAGTCCGCTCTTTCAACACTCAGCCTTTTTATCATTTTGGTGTATGTGCCGCTTTTGGCGGTATACGTACATTTGCGCGGGTTCGGGGGTGAGGTGTGAACTAACAGGAGGCTGTCGATAACCTGTCAGTATGTTGAAAGAAGCTGTTGAAATGATGTTTGTCCGCGTGTCGAAAGTGCACTTTCAACAGCTCGTTTTCCTTTATTCTCAGCCGTATAGTCTGCTTTTTAACATACGGGATGTATTTCAACAAAGTTTTCAACAATCTGCTGAATCAGTGTTGATGCACAAGCCCGATTTTCTATCTTCCTTACATATAAAATCGCTTGCTTTTTTTATACCTGTATGTTATAATATACTATATAATAAATGTGTACTCAATAACCGCCGTTAGGCGGTTATTGCCCCGAACTTCGTTCGGGGTGCGCAAATTCTTTGATAATATAGGGGAGTATGGTCTTCCCCGATTTTTATTTTCATACGGAGGTTTGTTTATGAACTCTTTCGAGGAAGTTTTTGAAAACATCAAGCAATACTGCCGCGATAACGAGAAAATTCCCGCTATCGCCATGAAAACTTGGATAGATCCCCTCAAGACCGTCAGCTTCGACGGCAAGGACGCTGTGTTCAGCGTGGATACCGAATTCCAGAGAAATATCGTCATCACTACCTATATCTCCGTGCTCAGCGAGGCCTTCCTCAATGTGCTCGGTCTCAACGTCAATATCATCATCAATGTTGAATCCGATGAGCCCGATATAAGCGGAAAAATTCCTACCGACGATGAGCTCGAGAAGAAGAACGCCGAGCTCGAGAAGTCCTATAAATTCGCGAACTATGACTATACCTTCGATACCTTCATCGAGGGTCCATCGAACAGCTTCGCTCTCGCGTGCAGCAAGTCCGTGGCTAAAAACTGCGGCGAAAGAGAGATATCAGGCTATAATCCGCTGTTTATCTACGGTCCGTCGGGTATGGGCAAGACCCACCTCATCACCGCTATCGCCAATGAGGTGAGAAAGAACCACCCGAACTTCAATATCGTCTACGTGACGAGTGAGACCTTCGGCAACGACCTTATCTCCGCGATAAAGAATAACCTCATCTCCGACTTTCAGGAGAAGTACCGCAATGCCGATATCCTCCTCATCGACGATATCCAGTTCTTTGCGGGCAAGGAGCGTATGCAGGAGGAGTTCTTCCACACCTTCTACAAGCTCCATCAGGAGGGCAAACAGATCGTTATCACCTCGGACAAGCCCCCCAAGGAGCTCATCACCCTCGAATCCCGCCTGCGCACACGCTTCGAAGGCGGTCTTATCGCTGATATTTCAGCTCCCGACTACGAGACAAGGCTCGCTATCATCAACCGCAAGAGCGAGCTCCTCGATATGAAGATGCCCGCTGAGGTGTCGGAATTTATGGCGAACCGTCTGAAATCCAATATCCGTCAGCTCGAGGGCGCTGTTATCCGCCTGAAGGCTCTAAACCACTTCGCGGGAAGCCCGATAACCATTTCTATGGCTCAGAGCGTTATCCGCGACGTGCTCACAGATGAACAGCCTATACCTATAACTGTTGAAAAGATAATCTCCGAGGTATCCACCGTGTACGGCGTGTCGCCCGAGGACCTGCGCTCGAACAAGCGCTCGCAGCAGGTGTCTATCGCGCGTAAGGTCGCTATATACGTCGTGAGAGAGATAACTCAGATGCCGCTTGCTTCTATAGGTACCGAGTTCGGCGGACGCGACCACTCGACTATAGTTTACTCCGTTAACAGCGTCACCGAGGCTATCCAGAAGGATCAGAACCTCAGCAACCTCGTCAACGATATCATCAAGAATATCAGGGATAAAAGCAAGTCCTGACCGCGCGGATTTTTCTTCCGCAGCTGATAAACTACAGCGCGAAACCGAGAGTTTCGCTCAAGCCTTTTCAAAGGCTTGCGGGTCGAGGGAGGAGCCCCGCAGGTCAAGGGCAGAGCCTTTGGGCGCCTCCTATGGAGGCGAAAAATACGTTTTTAATTGCAATCTCCCCTTCGCAAACAATCCAGTGAATTGTTTGCGAACGTAACAGGTTACGATTCAAAGCGGGACGTCGAGGACGCCGTCCCCTACATTTCTTTTCAGTTAGTTGTACTGTAAACTGCGGACGACCGATGGTCGTCCCTACAATATGTGCTCTGAGTTCTTAGTTCTGAACTCTTATTACAGGTTGGAAAAGTTGAAAAAAGCTGTTTCAACTGCTTAATCAACATTATGTTGAAAACTTTTCGCGGACAAGTCCGTCATTTTCGGGCGGTCGGACTGCTCTTTCAACCTTATCGACAGACAAGCTTCAACCGTCAACTTTCTGTTGAAGTCATAATTCTTATCACTGTCTGTATTATCAACATTTTTCTTCACTTTTCTTCAACTTCAACTCAACCGATTTCGACTTTGTCAACAGAAAAATCAGGTCCGGAAAAGCTTTCCACCTGAGTCCGAAAAATAACAACAGCCGGATGTGGACAGGAAAATGCCTGTGAGAAGCGGAGAAATGAGGATATGAACATTTCCACCGCCCCTACTAATACTACTATCAATCTATTTATATCATATCTTATCATTCTGTGTTTTCGGAGGGTGAGATCTGATGTGGTGTGTTTATTAAATATTGTTACACGGAGGTAATTACTATATGAGGTTCATTTGTGACAGAGATTCTCTCAGTGAGGCTATCAGCAACGTTTCACGCGCTGTGCCCCAGAAATCAACTATTCAGGCTCTCGAAGGCATAAAGGTCAAGGTGTCGCCCGATACGGTCGAGCTTACCGGCTATAACCTCGAAATGGGCATCAGGACTACTATCATCGCCAATACTGCCGATAACTATGAGTTCGTGGTGAATGCAAGGCTGTTCAGCGAGTTCGTGAGAAAAATGCCCGGCGACGAGGTCACTGTTGAGGTCGATGACAATAACGTTATCAATATCTCTTCCGCAGCTACGGAGTGCAGCTTCTCGGGTATCTCCGCGGGCGAGTACCCCGACCTCCCCGTTGTTGACAATCAGAGGAGCTTCTCGGTAAAGGCTACGACCCTCCGCTCTATGATAAATATGACGAGCTATGCGGCGTCCCTCAATGAGAGCAAGCCCATCCTCACGGGCGAGCTCTTCGATATCGAGGGCGGCAGCTTCAACCTCGTGGCTATCGACGGCTTCCGCCTCGCGATAAGGTGCGAGCTCACCGACAGCAAGGAGGACTACCACTTCGTTGTGCCGAAGAAGGCGCTGCAGGAGGTGTCTACCCTCATCAAGGACGACGACGACAAGAACTGCACGATCTGCGTGAACGACAGGCACATAATCTTCGAGGTCAATAATGTTTTCGTTATAACAAGACTGCTCGAGGGTGCTTTCCATAACTACAAGCTCAGTATCCCCACAAGCCACAAGACCGAGGTCATCGTAAGCAAGAAGGACTTCGTGACCAGCCTTGAGCGCTGCTCGCTCATCATCGACGACAAGAACAAGTCGCCGATACGCTGTGAGGTCGAGAACGGCGTTATAAAGATATCCTGCCGCACCAGCATAGGCAGGGTAAACGATGCTATTTCTGCCGATATTTCGGGCGAGACCGTTACTATCGGCTTCAATAACAAGCTCATTCTCGAGGCTCTGCGTGCCGCCGAGGGCGACAAGGTCAGAGTGCGCTTCAACGGCGCTATGAAGGTAATCGAGATCCTCCCGCTCGAGGGCGAGAGCTACATTTTCCTCATTATGCCGATACAGCTTAGAAATTGAGCTATTTGCGGGACGTCGAGGACGCCGTCCCCTACATAAAAAGTGAGGAACGCCGAGGGCGGTGTTTCCTACAGATGAAAGGGAGCAGCAATGCTGAAAGAAATTAAGATAAGTACTGAATTTATCAAGCTCGATGCGCTTCTCAAATTCGCTTCCCTCGTCGGCTCGGGCGGTGAGGCGAAAATGCTCATTCAGAACGGTAAGGTCCTCGTCAACGGCGAGGTCTGCACTATGAGGGGCAAAAAGATACGCAGCGGCGACGTCGTGAAGCTTGACGGCGGCGGAGAGGTAAAGGTAGTTTGATAATCACCTGCGCCGAGATAGACGGCTTCAAAAATCTCGAAGGCGTGTTCTTCGAGCCCGACCCTAAATATAACATTATCGTGGGTCCGAATGCTCAGGGCAAGACCAATCTGCTTGAGGCGATGTGGATTCTCTCGGGCTGCAAGAGCTTCCGAGGCTCGAAGGAAAAGGACTACATCTGCCTGACGGGGAATAGGATGTCCGCTAAGCTGAAAATACGCGACAGTGTCCGCGAGCAGAAAATTGAGTTCGAGATGTCGCGCAGTCAGACCTCGCCCAAGCAGATAACGCTCAACGGCGTGAAGCAGAAGGGCGCAAGGGCGCTGTTCGATGTGTTCAAGTGCATCGCCTTCATTCCCGACGATGTCGATATCATCAAGGGCTCGCCCGAGAAAAGGCGGAGCTTCATTGATATGGCGGCTTCGCAGCTCAATCCCGTGTCCGTCGTGCACATCAACAAGCACAACGCCATTATGAATCAGCGGAATGCACTCCTCAAGGGCATTATGCAGGGGAGCACCGACCGCGGTATCCTCGATATCTGGGACAGGCAGGCGGCTCGCGAGGGCGCTGTCATATCCTATATGCGAAATGAGTACGTCGCGAAGATAAATTCCATCTGCGGCGAGCTCTACCGCACCATTTCGGGCGGCGAGGAAGTCCTCGAGCTCGAATACAAGTCGAATGTGTACCGTCCCGAAGACCTTGAGCGGGCGTGCGATGAGCAGGCTGTGGAGCAGTATTACCGCAAGCTCCGCGAAACTGAGGAGTACGATATCCGCACGGGCTCGACACATTCGGGTGTCAACCGCGACGAGATATCCATAAAGATAAACGGCGTCAGTGCGAGGGATTACGGCTCGCAGGGACAGATAAAGAGCGCGGCTCTTGTTATGAAGCTCGCGCAGGCTGAGATTTTCATGAAGCGCTCCAAGGAGCCGCCCGTCATCTTCCTCGACGACGTTATGGGCGAGCTCGACGAGCAGCGTCAGCGCTTCATCTTCGATATGATAAAGGATATGCAGGTCTTCCTCACTACTCCCAACGAGGGGGCGCTGCTCCCCGAGATAAAGGGTAAGATAATGCGTATCAGCGGAGGAAGGCTCATTGATGAAAACGATATATCTTCACATCGGGAATAACTACTCCGTGGACGTGCGCGACATCGTCGGCATATTCGATATGGATAATACCACCGTTTCGGGCGTGACGAACAGGCTGCTCGACAAAGCAGAAAAGAAGAAAGAGGTCTTCTACGCGACGTATGAGCTCCCGAAGAGCTTCATTATCACCGCTAAGGGCGGCAGGAACAGAGTATATGTCTCGCAGCTTGCCGCAAGCACGCTGAAAAAAAGGATCGCTGAAGGAGGCGGACTATGATGGATAATGTATCAATGAATGAAGATATGGACGCGAACAGCCCTGAAAAGAAAAAGAAGAAAAAAATTGTCAACGTTTTGATCGTGGCTTTTGTTACCTCTTGTTGTGTTTTTTTGGTTATGTTTTTTATGTATAAGACCTTTGTGCCTATTTCATGGTCAAGATTCAACGACAAGAGAATTGAATACATCGAAGATACGCTCAAGCTTGACCTCGATAATGTCGAGCCTCTGCATTATCAACACGTCACAGCACAGGATCATATCGCGGATTTTGATTTCAAGGTCGATGATTATAAGTCCTTGATGGAAAATGACTTCCACGGAGGGGCTATCATCAGAAATTATGAGGATTATAGTAAAGGCTATGTGTATGTGTGCTGGGTGGAAGATATGTCCAGCACTTACAGCAAATGCTTTGAAGTTGGATTCAACAAGGAAGGCGATGGCTATAAGGCTCATCTGTATTGTTACAGAAATGTAGGGACTATGTCAGAATATTACAAGGAGACAACCACTTCGCAATAACGCGTGTATGGAACCAAACGACAGGAAACTGAATCGCCTGAAATATTACGATTATTCGTCGAACGGTATGTATTTTATTACGATGTGTACCAAGGACAGAGTTCAGTATTTGGCGGAGATACGAGATGTAGGGGACGGCGTCCTCGACGTCCCATTGATAAAATTGACCGAATACGGTGAGATTTTAAATGACCAGATAAATGAAATGAATTCGATTTACACGAATTCAAAAATTATAAAATATGTTATCATGCCCGACCATTTGCATATGATCGTTGAATTATTCGATGACGACAGAATTATGTGCGGGACGTCGAGGACGCCGTCCCCTACAAATGCAACGTTACCGTCAGTAATTTCAACATTGAAACGTTTTGTGAATAAACGGGTGGGATTTAATATCTGGCAGCGTTCGTTTCACGACCGCATTATTCGGAATGAGGCGGAATTTTGCCAGATATGGCAGTACATCGACAATAACCCAATCAATTGGGCAAACGGTATATATGAACAGAATTCATGGAGGTAAATCATGAGTCAGCAGAATAACAATTACGACGAAAACGACATACAGATCCTCGAAGGTCTGGAGGCTGTCCGCAAAAGACCCGGTATGTACATCGGTTCTACAGGTCCGAGCGGTCTCCACCACCTCGTTTACGAAATTGTGGATAACTCCATTGACGAGGCTCTCGCGGGCTATTGTACCGAAATTACCGTAGAGATACTCCCCGACGATATCATCCGCGTTTCCGATAACGGCCGTGGTATACCCGTCGGCATACACCCCAAGGAGGGCATTTCCGCGGCGACTGTCGTTTATACTATCCTCCACGCGGGCGGTAAGTTCGGCGGCGGCGGATATAAGGTGTCGGGAGGTCTGCACGGCGTCGGTGCGTCTGTCGTAAATGCGCTCTCGGAGTGGCTGGAGCTCACCGTCAAGGACGGTCAGCACGTTTACTTCCAGAAGTTCAAGCGCGGTCACTACGACGAGGAGCTCAAGGTCATCGGCGATACCAACGAGACAGGTACCTCCGTTATGTTCAAGGCTGACAGCGAGATCTTCGAGACCACCGTCTATGAGTACGAGATACTGCTGAAAAGGCTCCGCGAGCAGGCGTTCCTCAATGCGGGCATCAAGATAGTCTTCACCGATAAGCGAGACGAAGCCAACATCATCGGCGAGACCCTCCACTATGAGGGCGGTATACGCCAGTTTGTCGAGCATATCCACACTACCCGCGGATATGAGGCTCTCGGCGGCGAGGTCATATACGTTTCGGGTATGCAGGGCGACTCCTTCGCGGAAATTGCTATGCAGTACAACAACAGCTACAACGAGGTAGTGCTCTCGTTTGCGAACAATATCCACACCAAGGACGGCGGCTCGCACGAGACGGGCTTCAAGAACGCCCTTGTCAAGGTCATTAATGAGTACGGCAAGAAGTTCGGCAAGTTCAAGGAGAAGGAGAGCTCGAAGAAGGGCAAGGACACTCCGAAGAAGGAGATAGAAAGCCTTAAACGTGAGGACGTCCTTGAGGGTCTGACCGCTATCGTGTCCGTCAAGCTGACGGAGTGCGAGTTCGAGGGTCAGACGAAGGGAAGGCTCGGAAACCCCGAGGTCAAGCCCTTCGTGGAGAAGCTCGTCACCGAGAAGCTGATGAACTTCCTCGAGGAGAACCCCGAGACTGCAAATATAATCTTTGAGAAGTGCATCTCAGCCTACAGGGCAAGAGAAGCCGCAAAGCGCGCGCGTGAGGCGGAGCGCAAGAAGAATACGTTCGGCAACGCCTCAATGCCCGAAAAGCTCGCGGACTGCTCCGAGCGCGATAACCGCTACACCGAGATATATATCGTCGAGGGAGACTCGGCGGGCGGCTCTGCAAAGCAGGGACGCAACAGAAAGTATCAGGCGATACTCTCCTTGTGGGGAAAGATGCTGAATGTTGAGAAAGCCCGTATCGACAGGATATACGGAAACGACAAGCTCGAGCCCGTTGTTGCTGCACTCGGTACTGGCATAGGCGAGGACTTCGACATTGAGAAGCTCCGCTACGGAAAAGTCATCATCATGGCTGATGCCGATGTTGACGGTATGCATATCAGAACGCTGCTGCTGACGTTCTTCTTCCGCTATATGAGACCGCTCATCACTAACGGAAACGTCTATATCGCTCAGCCGCCGCTCTACCGCGTTGAGCGCAACAAAAAGGTCTGCTATGCCTTCTCCGACGAGGAGCGCGACAAGTACATCGCAGAGCTCTCAGAGGACGGCAAGTACAAGGTCGAGACTCAGCGCTATAAGGGTCTCGGTGAGATGGACCCCGAACAGCTCTGGGAGACCACTATGGACCCCGAACACCGCACTATCGTCAAGATAGACATGGAGGACGCCCTCCGTGCAGACGAGACCTTCTCTATCCTTATGGGCGACAACGTTGAGCCGAGAAGACGCTTCATCGAGAAGAATGCCAAGTTTGCTCAGAACTTAGATATATAAAAGCTATTAGCCGTTAGCTGTTAGCCATTAGCTAATGGTATCGGCTTCGCCGATATTATTTGAATAAGTCCGCGTCAGCGGACACCACGAGCTAAAGGCTAAAAGCTAATAGCTAACGGCTTAAAATTGGAGATACAAAACGTAATGGAAGATAAATATATTCTCGAAAAGGAGTACAGCATTTCCGCGGATACCTTCCGTGAGGCTTACCGCGCCTATCAGAAGAAATACGTGTACCCAAAAAGCTACATCTTTATGGCGATATTCCTCGTTCTGTCGGCGGATTTCATCTATGCTGCGTTCAAGGACAACAGCAACTACTTCGCCTATATCCTCATCGTGCTCTGTCTCGCGCTCGCATTCAGGGAATGGTACAACCCCCGCAGGATAAGGCGCTCGCTCGTCGAGACCGTGCAGGAAATGGGCGACCCGGTCTACCGCATAGGAGTGGGGGACGGCTTCGTGGATATATCTACGGTGTCCGCGCCCGAGGGTATCGAGGACGAGGACGGCGAGGAGGAGAGCTCCGCCGAGGACGACGCTCCCGAGCCGACGCGAATTCCTATTGATGAAAAGATGAAGGTGCTCGAATACAGCGAGTTCTTCCTGCTTCTCTACGGCAAGCAGGTGTTTTATATAGTTCCCAAGAAGGGATTCACTGATAAAGAGTGTGAGATCCTTAGAAATATTAAGAAATAGCCGTTAACCATTAGCCGTTAGCCTTTAGCTTATGGTATCGGCTTCGCCGATGTTATTTAAATTATTCCGCGTCAGCGGACACCATGAGCTAAAGTCTAAAGTCTAAAGGCTAATAGCTAATGGCTTCCTTTCAACATATACAGGAGGTAAAGAAATTGCTTTACAATGACAATTCCAAGGTAATACATTCCGAGATAGTCAACGAGATGGAAAGCTCTATGCTCCAGTACGCTATGTCGGTAATTGTATCACGCGCCCTGCCCGACGTCAGGGACGGTCTCAAGCCCGTTCACAGGCGTATCCTCTATACGCTCCACGAGAATGGTCTGACCCCCGACAAGGCGTACCGTAAGTGCGCCGATACCGTCGGTGCTGTGCTCGGTAGGTATCATCCTCACGGTGACGCCGCCGTATACGATGCTCTCGTGCGTCTCGCGCAGAACTTCTCGATGAGATATCCGCTCGTTGACGGTCACGGTAACTTCGGTTCCATCGACGGCGACAAGGCTGCCGCCTACCGTTATACCGAGGCGAAGATGGCGAAGATCACCCTCGATATGCTGACCGATATCAACAAGGAAACTGTCGATTTCGCGCCGAACTACGACGACCGTCTCAAGGAGCCCGTAGTTCTGCCCTCGCGCTTCCCGAACCTGCTCGTTAACGGCTCGACGGGTATCGCTGTCGGTATGGCGACGAATATACCTCCGCACAACCTCGGCGAGGTCATCGACGCGCTGCAGCTCCTTATCGACGACCCCGACTGCTCGATGGACCAGCTGATGGAGAACATCAAGGGACCCGATTTCCCGACGGGCGGCATTATAATGGGCAAGGCGGGTATCCGCGCCGCTTACGGAACCGGTCGCGGTAAGATAATTCTCCGCAGCCGCACTCACTTCGAGGAGATAAACGGCAGGAATTGTATCATCGTCGATGAGATACCCTATATGGTCAACAAGACCCTCATACTCAAAAATATCAATCAGCTCTGCAAGGACAAGCGCCTCGACGGTATCTATTACCTGCGCGACGAGTCCGACAAGGACGGTATGCGTATCGTTATAGAGCTGAAAAAGGACGCTATCCCCAATATCGTGCTCAACAAGCTGTTTGCGATGACTAAGCTTCAGGATACCGTCGGTATCATTATGCTCGCGCTCGTCAACGGCGAGCCGAAGATACTCACGCTGAAGCAGATGCTCCAGCACTATCTCGACTTCCAAGTCGATGTTATCCAGCGCAGAACGCGCTTCGACCTCCGCAAGGCTCTCGAAAGAGCGCATATTTTGCAGGGCTTTGTGCTCGCGGCTGACCACATCGACGAGATAATACAGATAATCCGCAGCAGCAGCAATATCCCCGAGGCTAAGGCTCGCCTCATCGAGCGCTTCAAGGATATTGATATGTCCGAGCTTCTCGGTCGTATCGAGGTATTCAAGGATATGGACATCTTCAAGGTGCTCGATACTGCCGAATTCGACCTCAGCGGCACTCACCTCGCAAGCGCGAAGGGGCTCTCTGAGGAACAGGCTGAGGCTATCGTGCAGATGAGGCTCGGTGCTCTGACAGGTCTTGAGCGTCAGAAGATAACCGACGAGCTGTTCGGGCTCCTGACAAAGATAGAGGAATTCGAGGAGATACTCGCGGACGTAAACCGCGTTTATCAGGTAATCATGGACGACCTCAACGCTATCCGCAAGAAGTTCAGCGACTCGCGCCGCACGGACATCGAATCCGTATCGGGTGAGGTCGATATCGAGGACCTTATCCCCGAGGAGGACTGCGTCGTTACGCTCACCAACAACGGCTACATCAAGCGTATGCCAGTTACCGAGTATAAGACTCAGCGCCGCGGCGGTCGCGGTATCTCGGGTATGAAGCAGCGCGAGGAGGATTTCGTGGATACTATGTTCATCTGCGGTACTCACGACAATATCCTCTTTATCTCCAACAAGGGCATTATGTACAAGCTCAAATGCTACGAGGTGCCCGACGGCTCGAAGGCTTCACGCGGCTTCAACCTCATAAATCTGCTGCCGCTCACCGAGAACGAGAAAATTGCCGCTATGATAAAGTGCACCGATTTCAGCGACGAGCAGTTCATCGTTATGGTCACCAAGAACGGCAAGATAAAGCGTACAAACCTCTCGCTCTATAAGAACGTGCGCAAGAACGGTCTTATCGCGATAGGTCTCGACGAGGGCGACGAGATAGCGGGCGTTCGTATGACGGACGGCAGTGCTCAGGTATTCGTCGCTACCCACAACGGTATGGCTATCCGCCTTGAAGAGCAGAATGTTCGCGCTATGTCGCGCTCCGCTCACGGCGTAAGGGCGATAAAGCTCCGCGAGGGCGACTACGTCGTAGGTATGGCAAGAGTGCGCGAGGGCGCGGCTCTGCTTACCGTCACCGAGAACGGCTACGGTAAGCGCACGGCTCTCGACAGCTACCGCATACAGGGCAGAGGAGGCTTCGGTCTCACCAACTACAAGGTGGACGAGGTGCGCGGTCACGTCTGCAACATCAAGATAGTTGACGAGGAGGACGATATCATCCTCGTTTCAAGCGACGGTATCATCATCCGTATACTCGCCAGCGACGTCCGTATTATGGGGCGTATCGCAAAGGGCGTGCGCGTGATGAAGCTCAGTGAGGGCGCGAATGTTGTCGCGTTCACCCGTGCCGAGCATGACGACTCCGCCGAGACCGAAAAGGTCGAGCAGCTCACCGACGAGCAGGCTGAAGCCGCTGAGGCTGAAGCGGCTGAGGAGGAGAAGAACGAGGTAGTCATCGAGGCTGACCCCGATGATGACGAGAATGAAGAATAAAGCTGAGGAAACAGCTCTCAGGTTTGGACAGTCGCCTTTTTCGGCGGCTGTCGTCACCTTGCTGAGCCTGTTCTGCCAGTTTCTGAACTGGTTCGCCTTTGAGAAGTTAGGCTACCCGTGGTGGGTGGCTCTGATAACGCCGCTCGTGCTGTGTGCGATGTACCACTTCGTGCAGCTCGACGCGGGCGGAAAAAGCGGCTATTCGCGGATATTCGTGTTCATATTCTCAGCGGCAGTCCCTCTGCTGCTGGGAATATTCGTTACACTGGCGGTCTATCTCGGCGACCCGCAGCTCAGCACGTTCAGCGCGGATAAGGAGTACACGGGGACTGTCCGCGAGCTTGTCTCCCTCTATTCGGGGAGGATAGCGGTCACGTCGGCGTATCTGTGCGTGTTTGCGCTTGCTGATATACCCGTGCTCAGAGCCTGTGACAAAGCGAGGAAATGCCAATGAGATACGTTGTTACGATATTGATAGCTGTCGCGGTGGTGCTGGCGGTGTATCTCCTCTGCGAGAACTGTATCCTGCTGACCGTAAGACACGTAAAATTGGGCAAACGCCTGCGTATCGCGCATATCTCCGATGTACACAGGAAGCGCTATCAGGGCGATAATATGCTCATCGCGGCGCGTGTCGGGCAGGAAAAGCCCGACCTCATATTCATCACGGGCGACCTCGTTTCGCGCAAGGAGGCGGATTCCTCCGTCACCGAGAAGCTCCTGCTGGAGCTGAGGAGGATAGCTCCCGTGTATATGATATACGGCAACCACGAGCAAAGCCTTATCACCCGCGAAAGAGCCCGTGATTTCGAGGCTATGCTCGCGCGGACGGACGTTGTCCTGCTGAGAAACAGCTCCGAAAGCGTGGAGGTCGGCGGCAGGATATTCAATATCTGCGGCATCGAGCCGCCGTATACCACATACAAGAAGGGTCACGGATACTTCAATCTCGACAGGCTCACAGCGGACGATATACGCGGGCTGGTCGGCTATCCGATGGGCGAGACACTCCTGCTCGCGCACAATCCCATCTTCGGCAGCGAATACGCCGAATGGGGCGCGGATTACACCTTCAGCGGACACGTCCACGGCGGAGCTGTGCGGCTTTTCGGCATTGGTCTGCTCTCTCCCGAGCGCAAATTCTTCCCGAAATATACCAAGGGCGTGTACGACATCGGCGGGAAAAAGCTCTGCGTTTCCGCGGGCATCGGGAAGCTCCGTGCCTTCAATCCGCCTGAGATAGTTGTTTATGATATATGAAAAGGGCGCATTTGCGCCCTTTTTCTGTAGGGGCGGATATTATCCGCCCGTCAATATACCGACAAACTTACGGCAACAGAATGTAGGGGCGGCGTTTCGCCGCCCCTACAGTGGGACGTCGAGGACGCCGTCCCCTACAAAAATCAGCCGAAAGATTATTCTTTCGGCTGTTTGCTTTGTTATTCTGTTTCGGTGTCTTCCGAGGTGGGTTCGGTGGACGCTTCGGTCGTGGCTTCCGTTGCGGGTTCGGCTGTCTCCTGTCCGAGCTCCGTCTTCTCGTCCTTGTGGACGGTCACTATGAAGCCGTCGGAGTTATTGCCCGATATATCGTATCTGTAGCCGCTCGGTACGAGCACCTGCGTCGTCTCAGAGCCGTCGTCCGAGGGCACGTAGAATATCTCGTAGGTGTTGCCGTCGTCGTCGGTGATAACGAGGTGCTTGTCATCGTACTTGTAGCAGTCGCGGAGGAGGTCGATGTACTCCTCAAGGCAGAGGTTGGTCTTGGTCATATACGTCGCGTGGGCAATGCCTACATAGCGGAAGTGCCACGGCTCGGAGCGTATCTGCGTTATCTTTTCCTTCTCCTCGGTATAGCGCACTATGAAGCCGTATTTATAGCAGTTGTCGTTTATCCACTTGAAGTCGCCCTGACCCTGATAGTCGAGGTCTGTTGTCTCGGTGAAGTCAAAAGCATAGCCTGTTTCGTGCTCGCTCTTGCCCGGGACTGCCGCACGAGGGAAGCCGTCCTCGTCGGTCTCGCCGTTGTATCTGTCGTATATCTCCTGCTGGTATGCCTTCGAGCGGTATGAACCGTAGATCTGGAGCGTATCATTATTGTAGAGCTTGTAGAAGTCCTCTATCATCTTCACCATCGGGTCGTAGACGGGACGGAGGATAGTATACGTATTCTCGGCAACTGTGAAGTAATCTATCCCGCGCTCGTCGTTCATATCAGCGATGTTGACGAGGTCCTCGTCGCCGAGGCTGAAGTATTCGTTGTCGTTGTTGACGAGTATCAGCTCGCCGAAGAACTTGTCCTTGGTCGGGATATCGGCGTATGTGAATACTGTCTTGTCGGGGTCGGGCTCGGCAAGCTCCGCGGGCTCGGTTGTCTCGGGCTCCGCAACGTAGCTTGAGGACGGCACCGTTTTCATACTGCTGTATGCGTTATACACGTTATAGCCCGCAAATCCGAGGATAACTGCGCATATCGCGAGCTGTGTCAGATTTCTGGCTCTGTCTATACTTTTTTCTTTGTTTATATCCTTGGGCATCAGCTTCATCTCCTATCTGCCGAAAAATCGGCATTCTTCTTCTTTTCTCTGCGGCGTGCCGCACTACACGGGATATATTATACCACACTTTCCGCGAAAAATATAGTATTTCGGGTCCATCTTTGTAGTTGTGACAAATATAGTCGGCTGTTTTTTGTCACAAACAGTGCAACTTATACATTACGCGGTGTTGAAAATCAGAAAAGATTCAGTAATTTGTATAAATTCGACAAAATATACTATTTGTGATTGTCATCCACGTAATTTTATACAAATAGCAGTCGATTAATATGCTGTAATTCACAATCTTTCGGAAAAAGCTTGAATTTACTGTACTATGATGATATAATAAAATCGTATAGAATGCGCTTATGTGCAGTTCGCATGAACCGTTTCTCAGTCCGTGCGGACGCATTTTTCGCCTCCATAACATTTTCACTTAGTAAGGAGTGATTTCAATGATCTGTCCGTCATGTGGGACAAATAATGAGAAGGGCTTCAAGTTCTGCGTAAAATGCGGAAGTAATCTTGAAAACCCTCAGGAAGTCAATTACGAACAAGTGGATATGGGCGGCTATCATACAGAGGAGGAATTCTCCTCAGCAAGCAGGGGCTTCACCGTCGGCAACGGTACCTTTACCATTAACGACAGGGGTGGTTCAAGCTCCTCTTCTTCCGACATCTACACCGCCGACGAGCTCAACGATACAGACGAGGAGTTCGATTTCAGTATGTACGACGAGCCCTTTATCCCGAGGCTCGATTCAGACAGGCTCAACCTGCCTCAGGCAGGCAGCGAGCCCTTACAGGCTCAGCAGCAGGGCTTCGGTCAGCAGCCTGTGATGGGCGGTATGCCGAATCAGCCCGCAGGCGTTCCTCCTATGGGCGGTATGCCTCAGCAGGGCGCTGTGGCTGCAAATCCGTATATGAACCAGCAGATGATGTACGGTCAGCCGCAGATAATAGGCTATGACCCCAACGGTATGCCCGTATATTCGCAGGCGCCGCCGATGATGTACGGTCAGCCGCAGATAATAGGTTACGACCAGAACGGTATGCCCGTATATTCGCAGGCCCCGCCGATAATGTACGGTCAGCCGCAGATAATAGGCTACGACCAGAACGGTATGCCTGTATACTCTCAGGCTCCGCCGATAATATACGGTCAGCCGCAGATAGTCGGTTATGACCCCAACGGTATGCCGATATACGCTCAGCCAATGCCGATGCAGGCTCCCGCTGCTCCCGAGCCGCAGACGGCTTCGCAGAGCGGCGGTATGCAGGGTATCCCCGCGATGCCGCAGAGCACGCAGACTATGCAGGGTATGCCTTCTATGCAGGGAATGCCCGCAATGCCTCAGCAGGGAATGTCCGGTATGCCCGCGATGCAGGGTATGCCTTCTATGCCTCAGCAGGGCGCAAACATTATGTACGGTATGCCCGCGCTTCCAAAGGCTCCCGCAAAGCAGGAGCAGGAGGAGCTCGTTGACGTCTCCGAGGACTTCTGGAAGTTCTTCGACGGCGGCTCGGCTACCAAGCACAGAGAGAGCAACCCCGAGGACTTCTTCGGAAAGTCGCACGGTATGGGCGACCTCGGCGGTATGCGTCAGAGCGATAAGAAGAAAAACAGCTATATGAGCGATACTCCCATCGTTGACGGAGGAAAGCTCGCCCACAACGACGCGGATAAGTTCAACAGGTTCTATATGAGGCAGACCGATACCGTGAACGCGGACGACCTCGCCGAGAATACCCACGTTAAGGCTCAGGACCGTATGGGCGTGACCAAGCAGGTGGACGCCGATATGCTCTCGGAAAAGCTGACGGGCAAGTCGCGTATCACTATGTATACCGCGGGCGAGGCTAATGCCGATACCCTCGAGGCTTATGTTCCCGAGCATCAGGAGTCGATGATGAACGAGGACCTCAGCGCCGTCGAGGCTCTACCAAAGAAGAAGAACCCCTACGAGAGCGAGCTCGACAAGATCGAGCTGCCCGAGTATATGCAGGCTAAAAAGACTGTGCGCGAGGAGACGATAGAGATACCGTCGCTGCCGCAGATGGGTACTGATTAAAAGGAGCTGCCGTCAGGCTGCTTCCTTAAATAAATATAAAGGAGAAGTATTAAAGTGAAGAAGTTTATCCAGGAATTCAAGGAATTCGCACTCAAGGGCAATGTAATGGACATGGCTGTCGGCGTTATCATCGGTGCCGCTTTCGGTAACATCGTTTCCGCGCTCACCGACGATTTCATCAACCCACTCATCGCCTCTATCGGAGGTGCCGAGATCGCGGGCAAGATAAAGCTCCCGTGGGTCAGCTACGACGGACTTGATTCCGAGGCTGTTACTGCGCTCTGCCTCAACTACGGTCATTTCATCACGACTGTTATCAACTTCCTTATCATGGCATTCTGCATTTTCCTTATGGTAAAGGCTGTTAACAAGCTTATGAGCATCGGCAAGAAGAAGGAAGAAGAAAAGCCCGCTGAGCCTCCGAAGGAGGAAGTCCTCCTCACAGAGATCAGAGATCTCCTCAAGGAGCAGAACGCTAAGAAGTAAGCGGATACATATAATGCAACAGGAAGGCTGTTCCGAGTTCGGGACAGCCTTTTTACACAGTTTCGCTTTTTCGAGCTTTTTTCTGTTGACAAGTTAATTGTTCTACTGTATAATTAATGTGTACTCAATAACCGCCGTTAGGCGGTTATTGCCCCGAACTTCGTTCGGGGTGCGCAAATTCTTTGATAATATATGGAATTTGCGCATCACATTAATTGATGTCAAGC
>Ga0129307_1000387_pt1 | contig 70296 bp, 89 predicted proteins | sample P1105metagenome_FD_94437 | JGI IMG/M metagenome (GOLD analysis project Ga0129307, IMG submission 94437) | Capybara group fecal microbial communities from Wisconsin, USA - P1105 metagenome | ecosystem: Host-associated > Mammals > Digestive system > Large intestine > Fecal | place: USA: Wisconsin...
GAAGTGACAATGGGCGTCTGCCCTTTGAAACCGCTAACGTAGGTGTAGGAAGCCTTATAATAGATGGTCTTCGGTGAAGACAGGGTGTTAATTCCGATATAACGCAACACGGCTTTGTTGATGTAAACTCTGCCCCATGATGCGCCGCCTGCGTATGGTACATAGTTGTCCGTGCCAACAATGCCTATCTCGTAATTTTGCAGCAACCCACCGCCATCGTCGCTAACAATGATGGATATTTCACTTGACTGACTTGGCACCGAGTAAATGGCGGTAACATTGCTCTCTATGTCAGATGCAACGGCAACGACGTATGGGATGTTTGAACCCTGTCGTGGTACGCGAGTAAAGTAAGCGTTTGCAACTATTACTGGCACTGCTTTCAACTCTACTTGCCGTTTTGTTGGGTTTGAGACGAACCATTCGGCTATCTCCTTGCATAAAAGTTGGTTGCTGCAAAGGGTTGGGCATACGGCTTGCACCAATGTCTGTGTAGTGTAACTGCCTTGCGACACTTCGTAGAATGTCTTTGCGCCAACCACAAGCATTGGTTTTTCGCTCAATGGAGAAATGGCCACAAGTCCTATTCTATAATACGACTGGCCATATATGCTCTCCAAAAGGTACGTAATTGGTAGCGTGTATGTGTCTGTGTAGTTGATGGTGTCTTGACTTCCATCGCCAATACGTGCAGCAAAGTTGGTGTATAGGCCGTCGTTTGTATTCACGATATAGTTGCCCAATTCGCCGCCTGTTCCTGCGCTCACCGATACGTTTGTGTTTTCTGCTATGCTGGAAACGTAACTCAATGATATGTCAAATGAACCAAAGCCGCTCATTGGGGGCAACGTGTCATGCTTGTAACCCCATTGCATTCCTCCGTCCGCAGGAGCAAAGTCGGTAAGGCGATAAGAAGATGCGATGCCTCCGTTTGGGCGAGTATATGACCATTCGTGACTTGCCGAAACAAGTTCTTTCCAAGTATAGCCTTCGTCACCGATGCTATGGCCGCTATCAGGCAATAACACATCAAGCAACAAATCATTTTCTATCGGAGTAAGGCCATAGTGTATGCTCTTCAACTCCGTTTCTGTCAAGCGGCCTTTCTTGGCATATCTTACTGGCTTGTATCTCGCCCACTTGTTGATGTTGTTGCTCTTGCACAACTGCTCCAACTCTTCTTGGCGGGAACTGATGCAAGCTCTCACATCATCCATCGACACAGGAGGCACTATGATTTTTCCGTTCACGCTCATGACTGCTCCCTCCCTAATGATGATACGGCACCTGTCGCATACATGTCGCCGTTAATTTTAAGCCATCCGTTTTCGTCAACAGATATGGTGACTGTATGCTCTCCGTTTCTAATTGTTATTGCTCCGTCAATGTCTGCTGTGCCGTCAAAGAGGTTCCCCCACAATAAACGTGGTGTCTTCAAGGCATTTGCAAAACCAGCGGTGATTGCAGCAAAAAGAGCGTCGGTAGAAGCAATGCCGTACCCTGCAAGAGAGTTTGGCCTACTCACAATGTCAGAGAAAGGATGGAGGTGAGTAAAGTCCACCTCATCATGGTCGCCTGTGCGAAAATGCCAGTTGGCTAATCCGTCACTATTAGACGATATGAAATTGTAATAGTCGGCATCTACATTCTCCCATGCCGTGCCATTCCAAACAAGTATCTGATTATTTGACGGCGATGCTATAAGCGTGTCAAGCAACTGCGCTAATCTTGTCGCGCCAATTCCGCCTCCTCCAACACCGCTAAAAATGCTGTTGTATATCCTATCGACCGAAGTGGTAAGACGCTTTATGGTACTTTGTTCAATATCGTCATTCAAAACTATCTCGACTTGCGGTATGGGCTTTTCACCCTCCTTGATGGTGATTGTCTGAATGGTGATATTGTTGATGAATGGCAATGGGCCTCCATCTGCCGCTGGTATGCCACGCATGGAAAACTTGTAGCCAGCGTACAAGTTCCAATATATTGACTTTGTGATGTCACCTGCCGCCTCGCATCTATCAATATTTTGCTGCAAGTAGATGTCGCTCACCTCCGGCTCGTATGTGTACTTTGTCTCGCAGTTGTCTGCAAGGTATTCCGTTGCTGCGACAAGCAAGCGCAACTCTGCCAACTTGATATAAAGTTCAGGGAACTCTATTCCAAGCAATACATACTGGTCTCCTGGCAGAATGGAACTATTGGCATTTGGATAATAGACATTGATTGCCTTGTCGATGAAACGCTCATTGATTTGAACTTTCCATCCTTTTTTGTTGTCAATGACTGCATCCTCTACGTTGTTCGGATTGAACTTAAATTCCATTCCTCCGCACTGCCCTGTGTTGAGGTGTATAACGGCATCGTCCCCAGTTGTCTGCAAGTGCTTCATGTCAATGCCCATATCCTTCAGATAAAGGTAGAACGGCTGATTGACAAAAAGGTCGCTTGCCGCCGTCGGCTTCCAAACGTATGTAGGCACAACATCTTCGGTTGTAGATACAATGCTCCACGTTATTGTTTCTCCTGAAACGACATTGCTGGCTTTCATCATCGGTTGAATAATAACGCGAACGGTGGATTTCTTTGAAAGTTCAATCTTCTCAATTTGCGTCCTTGGCGGCTCACCAGTTTTCATATCTTCTCGCAGGTCGGGGAGGTCAGGAAGAATGACATAAGTGAAACCGCTATTCGCAGCAGAAATGTATTTTTGGTATGTCCCTAAATGCCGTTGTGATGTCCCGTCCGATGGCACTTCCCAAAGGTTCATTTCGTAACCAAGCAACGGAGGTGTGCTGCGCGTAACGCTGCTCTTGATGCAGAACACAACGCGGTAAGTGCTTGCAGCCATCAAGTAAGTGCCTGGCGATTGCTCAACATCAACGGTGAACAATTCAACAATTTCGCCTTTCCAAGTGTAAGTACTTCCTGATTGTTCGGGGTTTGTCACAATCTCCGTCTTTTCGGAACGAGCGACATTAAAAGCCAGTTCTTGTTGACTTGACACGTCGCCCTCTGCAAGAATGCCATCACCGATGTTGGTGGTCTGCTCGTCTATTGCGAGTATTTCGTCTATGCGCTCAATATCTCCATAGTTCGGGTATGCAGTACTGCCAGTCACACCATCTTTGTCGGGTATTGCAGCACCTCTTAACTCAAGGTATGTTCCCTCTTTGATGGTAGGATAGATTTCTTCCAAGTCGGAGTCGGAACCATCCCAAAACGCAGCACCCTCACGAACTCCGTCGTTGCAGTTTTCAGCATCATCCTGTTTGTCAATGTAAGCATCGTTTGAATCGCCAAGGACATACCGCAAATTAGGATAGCCGTCTTCTCCTATGCCGTATGTAGCATCCCTCTGCGCATTCCTTGTTGTCTTGGTAGCGGGTGTTTCAAAAGTGTCAGGCAACTGCAAGTTCTGCACAAACATCGTCTGCGGCAAGTTGTATTTCTTGTTGTAGTATCGGTACGGCATGTTCTTCGTAGAACCCATCGCCCTCAACCGCGTGACAATCTTCTGCGAGTTGTTTACATTGCGCTTGATTTTAAACAAAGCCTTGCCATCGTCACCAACATCATTGTAGCCTTTGCCATATCCGAAAGTAAGTTCGTTGCCATTGCCATCGTCTGTTACGTTGTTAAGCGTATAGCCGATACGGATGGTCCGGCCGACAACGATGTAGTCTAAATCCCATTCATTATGAATGGTGGACAACGCATCGGTGACATATTGCTTGTTAAACGAAATCACCTTATCGTCAAGGTGAGGGAGTTCGGGATTTACCAGCACCTTCCATCCATCACGAGGATAAAGGCGGTTGAGGTTGGATTGCATCACTCCAGCAAGGTACTCGACGGGCGACATGTGTACGTTGTGAGCGTTACCGTCGTAGTCTATCATTTGTACGATAGTTTCAGCGCAATACAACGTAAACACGCTGCTCCCCGTGTAGTTTGTTCCTTCTGATGCTATATAGTCGCCCGTAGTTGGTGTGACATCAAGCAACATGCAGTCACCCAACTTCCCTTGTTCATCGTCTAACTTTACATTTTCGTAGGTATAGGAGTCTCCGACATCACCGCTGCGGCCTCTCTGCACACATGCCGGAACATTGTTAAGATAGTAACGCTGACCACGATAGATGGCATAGTCGTTAATCTTCCAATCTATAGGGATGGGACTTTTTGCCGTAAAGGTGAGGTATCTTTCGCCCATCACCGTGTCATGGAACTCCCACTTTTCAGCAACATACCTTGGGTCGTTTTCAGAATAGGAAATATAACTTGATAGTCTGAAACTCGCCACCCTCGCATTGCAAATGCCGCTTTCATTGGCGATAAGATGCAACGATAACGACGTAATGTTGCTTTCGGTATTTAGGAAAGTCTTGGATGATATGTGGTGGGTGTTGCCTGTATCGTCAAGGGAGGCTACAACAGTATTCCCATTGCGCAGTTCCAAGTAAAAGTCTGCATCGGTATAGAAATCAGCGGCAACCTCATAAGTGACATTTGGCTGCAAGGCAGAGGCAAAGGGTATCTGTACGGATTGCTCCGTAGATACGTCAAACGACCGCTTGTTCGCCAATACGGTGCGCTCCGATGCCTTGTATATCTTCAACCTTACGTCCATGTCAAATCAGTTACAACATCATTCGTTTTTACTTGGCCTACATTTGTCACAGGGTCATATACGTGAAACTTGACCTTGAAACGCGCAATATACTCTGTGTCTTCTGCTGGACTTGCCCACCAAGTGTCAAATTCAACGCTGACAAAAACGACATCTTTGCGTCCCGTCTGCGTGTATTCCTCGGATATTGCGAGACGTGCGCCAATGGGGGCATCGTCAACGGTGGTAATGCGCCCTTGCAGGTATCGAATGAACTCGTCAATCTCTTCGCGCATTGTTGATTGATTGTTGCCAGTATAGAGGAAAGTCGCCTCCATATCATAGTCCTTGACACGTAGTTGAGAGGGTACATAGACCTCCACACCATCCTCTCCAACCCAATCTTTTGCGACTACTTCCTTTGCTTCGGGATATAGTTTGAACGGTAGGTCGGCGCACACGATGTTGAACTCGGCAAACGTATCACAAACATTACCTTTCGTGTACGTACTGCCGTCCCAACTGGTCTGCATAATATATAGCCTCGGAGGTCTCATGTTGTCAAACTACGTAATCTTTCGGCAAAGATATGAATAAAAACGGCAAAATCAAATAATTTTACATATTTTTTTTCAAATTATTGCAATATTGGGAATTAATGACTATTTTTGCATCAAAAATTTGTACTATGGATTTGGGAGAACTTAACAAAATACTCCGGCAAAAGGCAGTTGATAGCGGCTTGTGCGAAAAGTGGCAACAGGACTGGCAACAGGACTGGAGCAAAGATGTGATGCTTGAAAAGTTTTTGGGCGGAATAGACTTCTGCCTCTTGCACAACTATCCCGACAAGTCTTTCATCAAGGAGAATTTCACCAAAGAGGAACTGCGCAACGCTGCCATACTCGTTGATGATGCTTGGTCGCTTGTCAATCCTCGCCAATCTGTTCTGCTTGGTTCTTCAACATCCACCATGCGCTACAACGGACTTTCAGTTGGACGTGTTCATATCTGCGACAATTCCAAAGCCAAGGTTGTTGCAAAGAACAGGTCTTTCGTCATCGTACACCTTGTAGGTAATGCAGCCGTGGATGCTGAAACGGACGAAACGGGAAGGATAACCATCATAAGGCACGATGAAAGTACATCCGCAGAAACAACCGGAAATGTATCAGTAAAGAAAGAATTGGGTTTGTATAGCAACTCTTGATAACATCTTTTTAGGTTAATTTTTTATTTTGTCATGCCGAGAATCCCCATCGCTGCAAAGCGGTGGGGATTTCCTTTACTGCACCTTCATATAGCCATCTGGCGTGATTGCTCGGTCTATCTTTTGGCTCATTCGATAGATGGCATCATACATCGCACCATTGCCATCGACCACGGCATGCTCTATCGCTCTTAACGACTGTAAGGAGACCTCCGTCATTGCCACTTGTCGCTCTGTGCGTTCCAAGAGCGTTGGCATTTGCTGCGTCACCAACTGCGTGAGGAATATGCGCTTTACGCTCACGTCCTGCGCTATCCTCGCCATTTGGCCGCTCAATATACCAACAGTCTCTTCCGTTGCTTGCGACTTGATACCCTCCGTCTGCGAAGGCTGCGAACTGCTTTTCATTGTTATGCCGTAGTTCTCATTCAGCAACTGCTCGGCACCAGTTAGGAACTCGTCGGCGGCGGTCATCATCTGTTCCCCTTCACCTCCCTTGCCGAAGAAACGACCTAACTCCGAAAGCACCGCTCCCATCGAACCGCTTGGGTCGTTGTAGTTGAATGCTCCATTCTCGCCAAACAGCCGTTCACGCAGATTTTCCATCATCGGCTCGATAATGCCTACTTTGAGCATTTGGCTGACAACGGAGCGCATGATGTCGGAAACTGCATTCTCGTATGCAAGGGCGGCTGATGTGCCGTTCTCAAAGGCATTCATCAAGGCATCACCGATTTGGTCCGCCCAGCCTTTCAGGTCTATCGACCAAAGTTCGTTGGCCAAGTCCTGCGTGTAGTTCATTATCTGGTCATCCAACTCTGCCATCTTCTGCTTGTACTCTTCCAATGCCTCCTTGGATTCCTTCTTCTTGGATTTCTCCTTGTCGTACATCTTCAAATACTCTTCGCGCTGTGTCTTCAAGGCTTCAAGTTCTTGTGCGTAACCTGTTTCGCCGTTGCTCCCACGCATGTAGTATTCGTACATCGCCTTGCCGCTGCTTGACCTATCACCTGCATACATCGCAGCCATCATTTTACGGTACATACCTTTATCGTAGCCAAGCGACCTGTCTCTTGACTTCCGTATGAGGTTGAGCGTATCGTCGATTTTCTCCACTTCGTGCTTCAGTTCATCTATCTGACGTTCACGCCTCTTGTCATGTAGTTGGGCAAACCCTGTTATCGGGGATGCTATCATTTCAAATGGTGCTGCAATGGCATTGGAAACAATGCCGCCTACGTCGCCCCTTTGTGCGCTTTGGAGGATGCCGCTTGCAGGAGCGAAGATGGAAGAGACTGCGGAAATTCCGTCTGCAAGGTCGCCCCAAGCATTTGCCTGTGCCTCCTTTCCAAGCGCATCAAACATCGTTGACAATGCAGTGGCGGCTCTTTGCAAGCCGTCGAACGTACCAGTAACAAGACTGATGATAAACTCAAAGTCACCAAGTTTGCCAGATACATTGTCAAGTTTGTCGATATATTCCTGCATCTTGTCGGCCTCTTTTTGTTCGCCGCTTGCATCGTAAAGTTCCTTTTTGCCGACGAGCCAATTACGAAGGCCGCTAACACCGCCATTGACATAACTTGAAAGTCCGTTGTTCTTGCCAAATAGTGTGTTTTTCTCCCAGTTTTGCCGTACATCGTCAAGTTTTCGCACCTCTTCGCGATACTGCTGCAAGGTAATCAAGTTGTGGTCGTACATGTCATTAAGGCGAGCCATCGCACCCTCAATGGCATTGGTCACTTGACCGCGTGTGAGAGCGGATGCGTTGGTCATCAGTTCAACGTAACCGGGGCTAAGTTGGTAGTTCTTGTAGTCTCGCTCTGCTGCTGCTTGGGAAAGTGCCTCGTCAAAATGTTCATCGCTTATCTTTCCTATTGCAAGCAAGGAAAGCAACATTTTCTTCCTCTCGTCAAAATCCTTGTTGTTCTTTTGTATCTGCGTACCATAATCAACGGCTGCACCTACAAGTTGTGCGTAGCCAACAATGTCATTCTTTATAACATCGTCGCTCAACTTTTTCCATTCTTTCAACCCCTTGGCAATGCCGCCAATCATATTTTCGTATTCCGTGCCGCCAAGCAATCTTTTTACATACTTGTCAATGTCTTCTTCTGACATTTTCGACACGGCATCAAAGTCGATGGTTTTGTCAAGGCCGGGGAATATCATCGCTGCGTCAAGCCTGTTGCGCAAAGAGTCGGCTGAATTTCGAGCGTTGAAATCTTTGTCGCCTTTTTGGAAACCAGCCATACGGACAGCCAAAAGTTTGTCTCCAGTAGCATCAAGCACACTATTGAAAATTTCCCAGCGTCTTGTCAACTGCTCCATTTCTTTGTCAAAGTCGGAGGTAAATGCAGTACTGTCGCGCTGGAACTTCAGCATTGCTATCTGCGCCTTTTCATCCTCGCCCTGGCGTATCACCTCTTCGGCGCGTTCATCCTTGCCCTTGTTCTTCGCACGTCTTGCCTGTGCCTTGGCGATTACTGCATCAAGAGCCTTTTCGTAGGCTTCAAGACTTTCGATGTCTTTCTTTGAGACAAGTCCCTTGAACATTTCTTGAACCTTTTCCAAGGCCGCAGAATGACCAACTTCCTTTTCCCACTTGTCATACCAAGAACGAGCATCTTTCAGCAAGCGAATGCGCTCTTTCCATCCTTTTATTTCCCTATCTTCTTCTTTCTTTGCAGCTTTTTCGGCATCTTTCTTTTTCTTGTCAATGTCTTTCTTGTTTTTCTTTTCGTCTTCAAGACTAAAGCCAAGAGCCTTTGATGCTTCACTGGACTTGTTGAATATGTCAGTCATTTCATTCCATCCGCGAAGAGCCTTTTCAAGAGCCTCCCTTACAAACTCCGGCGCTTTTGCGACTGCGGCCTTTATCTGCTCTTCGGTAAGTTTCGTTCCAATCTTTGCAGAAAGGCCAAACTTTAAAAGGATGGGATTTGCTTTCTCAAAGTAATCTTTCGCTTGCTTGTATTTCTTACGTGCATCGTCAATGGCATCATTGATGTGTTCGGCAAACTTTATGACAACAGTCCAATCACCCTCGACAAGACTGTCAAGGATTTGCGTTGTTTCATTAACTTTTGGAACAAACTTGCTATCGTCCAAGTTCAAAGGAATATTGAAATGCTTGGCAAAAAGTTTCATGAGCCACCTCATTGTCTCTTCGGAAAGACCTTGAATAGACTCAAGTTGTTGTTTGTAGCCAATGAGCAAAGCCTGCTGCTGCTCTTTTGTCATATTGTTGACATCAACACCTTTTGTCTGCATTTCGGCAGTAACTTGCGCGTAGAAAGCATCAAGTTCCTCTACCATTTCCGCACGAGCATTTTGCATATCATCTTGCGTCGTGTGGAACAACGAGAAATTTAATCTATCTATTGCATCGCTTGTGTCAGCACTTGCCCCAAACGCTTTCCACGCATCAGAAAACTCTTCCTGATATTTAGCCAAGAACATAAACTTTTGAGCGTAGGTGTCCATGTCCTTTGTCGCATTGGCGAAAGTTTCCGATTGCTTTTCAGCGGCCTTAACGCCGTTGTCAATGGCTTTTTGATATTTCCGATAAGTCGTAGCGACATTTGCCCCGAAACTTTTGAGTTTCTTTTCGTAGTTGCCGATGTCAGTCATGACATTATCATCAAACCAACCGCCATCGGTGGCCTTTACTGCATTGCTGAAAACTACGTCCATATCCTGCAGTCCGTATTGGGCGAGTACAACTTCCTCTATCGCAACTTTGAGGTTGTTGAAACGCTCTTCCAACGAGAGAAGAGAGCCATCTGCACCGAAAAAGGCATTGTTCAGTATCTGACCCGCATTGACTGCATAGTTCTCAATGTATGTGGTCCATTCCTCAATGGTTTGCTGCATGTCCCCCTTGTCGATTTCGGGAAACTTTATCTTCGCGCTCGATATGTTTGAAATGTTGAGGTCGGCAGTGTTTACACCCTTGCCGTTTGCATTGACAATGCTCATTTCATTGTTCTGCATCATCGTGCGAGTGTTCTTTATGGCCTCCTGCGAGTGCTGGTAGATGCTGTTTGCAAGTTCGTCGGCGGCTTCCATTTCACGGCTGTTGCGCTGCCACAACTCGATTACGGCAGTAAATGCAGTCATTAACAACATCGGCCATGAGAAGAAGGCTTTTAACGATGCACCAAAGCCGGACAATGCCAACTGCGTTTTTGCAAGTCCCAAACGCCAACCTGACAAAATCTTCGTGTTGTTCAACATCGAATACCCGGTTGCTTTTATCTGCGCGTCAAGTTGAGCCTCTTTGATGATTTGGATAGCCTCTGCCATCGTGAGCCTCTTCAAGGCCACCATTCTTGAAATTGTTTCAACAGTTACCTTCTGCTGCGACAATGCAAGAGTAAGGTCTGCGACTTGCTGTTTCCTTGCATACAAAACCCTCAATTCCTGCTGCGCGGTGAGAGGTTTGCCAAGCATCATCCTCAAACGCTCCTGTGTGGTGAGGAGTTTGGAGGTTGCCAACTGCGACCTTTCTGCGGTAGTCAATGTTCGGTAAATGGATGCTTGCCGCAACATTGCTGCCTCTTTTTGCCTATGCGCTGCGATTGATGCAAGAGTTTGGGCATTTGCCGCGCCAAGGGTCTGCGTGTATAGCATGGTGACGGTGCGCATAAACACCCAAGAGCCGCCAACCGATGCCATCACGGTAGCAACATCCTTCCAGTTCCTTGTCAGCTCCATAAGGACATTCGCCACACCTTTCAAAGCATCACCAATGCCACCTTCGGCCATTTCGCCGTACATAATATCCATAGCATCTTTGACGTTCTTGAACTTCGCCTTGACGCTCTCTGATATTACTTCCTGCATGTTGTAGAACATACCGCCCTCATTGGTCAAGTCTTTCAGAACACCAACCACGTCTTCGTAACTGACTTCTTTCTTCTTGACCATATCGCGGATTTCCTTGGTGGTCTTGCCAAGTTTCTCGGAAAGTTTCTGCAACAACGGCACGTTACCCATGGAGAACTGGCGAAGAGTATAACCACTCAATGCTGCCTCCGAACGAACGTGGCCTAATGCCAATGCCAAGCGGTCAACACTTGTGCCTGTCGCAGCGGAAATGTCGGCCAAACGCTTCGTCATATCAAACAACTCATGATACTTGAACCCGTATGCAGTAAGTTGCTTGGTCATTTGGTCGAGTTCCACAACGCCGAATGGTGATTGTGTTGCCAAACCCTTGATTTGGTTGAAGAGAGTGTTTGCCTGCGATTGGTTCTGAAGGATTGCGCCAATGGAAAGTCTTTGCATTTCCAACTGACCGCCAATCTCGATGATGTTCTTCAAGAAACCTTGCGCACCCCAAACTCCAAGGTATTGTGTTGCCAGCATCTTCAAGTCGGAGAGGACTTGGCTCTGACCGCGAATCTTCTCGTTGGATTGGCTTAACGCTTGTGCCAAGCGTTGCTGCTCGGAGGTGAGTTGTTGTGTAGCTTGATTTGCTTGTTGTTTGGCATTTACAAGTTGCTGCGTATTTGAAATAAGCGGAGAATAGTCCATTGCGCCGCCTCTTCCAAGAGAAAATAGTTCTTTTGTTGAATAACTATTTATCCTCTGCATCGCAGTTTCCAACTGCCGCATTTCTTCACGAATAGAACGCAATGCGTTACGCACGGCATCGTATTGTTCCATGCCAAGGGCATTTTTACCTTTTGACAAAAGCCCACCTAAATCAGATGCCTGCGAGCGCAACAATTCCATTCGTGCCTTGACCAACTCTTGTGCTTGTTTACGCAATGTTTCTGCGCTTTGCTGCCTTGCCTTATTGTCGCCATCTTGTACGCGCCTGCTTTTTGCAAGTTGCGCGTCATGTTGAGCGAAAGCATTTGTCAGTTCCTCAAGTTTGCGTTGATGCTTTTTCGCAGCCTCTCCCGCAACTTCTTGAATTTCAGCCTGACGTTTCATACTTGCCCATGTAGCATCGTCGGCTGCGGACTGTGGCCCGGTGTAACCGCGCAAATGCTCCAACCCAAGTTTGCGACCAATATCTATTGGCTGCAAAGCGGCAAACTTTTCAAACGTAACAAATAGTGCGTCAAGTTGAGACTTAAAACCACTGACATCCAAGCCCTCCGCTTTGAATGCACCAATAAGGCTTCTCAGCCGTTCGAGATTTTCTTGTATGACGGTCTTCTGCTGCTGCATATCGCCAGGATAAATCTGTTCCTTGCGAAACTGCGCCATTTGTGCTTCATAAGAAACGCCTTTCTTGTATAAGCCAGACTTTACTAATTCATCCCACCGGGTAGGGGATATGGTTTGCATTGCCATACCCGCGCGTGCCAATTCTTGCTCTAATCTTTGGATTTGTGTGTATAATGCACCTACGGCATCTATCTGCTTTTGGATTTCAGCCGTATTTTGATTGGAGAATAGATTTACTTTCCCCTGTGCATAACTTTCCGCAGACATTCCAAGCAACTTCTCACGCTGCGCAATCAACTTTTCTTGCTGGTTGATAACAGGAGTAATGGCTATTTTTAAGTTGGTAAACCCTGCTATCAATTCGCTGACGGCATGGTTGTCACCAAGTTTAGCATTGCCAAAAGATGCCATTCTCTCGTAAAAGACTTGCGCCTCTTTTAATGCAGTAGCGGTCTTGGTCATATCCATACCAAGCATTCCACCTCTCTGACCTGCAACTTCCAACCTATTCATCAAAGCAACCGTTGCTTCCAACGCTTGATTGTAACGACGCTGGTTGGTTTCCATAACCTCCGTTTTCTTGGTGGTTGTCTTTTCGGTTTTGGAGTTCATCTTCTCCTGCTCTCTCGCAACTTCGCCATATACTGACTTCAGTCGAGAGAATTGCCCAATAAGTTCATTCAAGGCACGGAAATTACCCATATCCTTAAACTGCAAGGCTTTCTCAAGGAATTGGAAAACATCGCGCGAACCCACGTTTGTCAATGTTGTACTCAACCCCAAACCATGGCTTTTTGAGCCTGCTTCTTCAAGTCTGCGCAAAAGTTTCTCCGTATCGACAAGCATTTGATTGTAACGGCGTTGTGCGGTTTCACGCTCCGAATTGCCCCATACGTTAGAATCCAAACGCATTTCATTGTTCAATGTTCGCATAGCCTGTGCAGTACCAGTAACAGAATGCGTCAACTTGTCAAAGTGACCGCCAAGCAAAGTGACATCGTTGCCCATCGCATCCTTGCCAAAAGGAGTAGTCCTTAACGAGCCAACCGTGTTAACGAAATGAATCCATTTTTGGTCGCCTTGATTGACAAGATACAATATCTCGGTGATGGATTTCTTCAAGTTTTCCAATCCCTTCAAATTGTCCATTTGGTCTCCACGCAACCTACCCATGCCAAGGACGGGATGCCCCTCGCCAAAATCAATGCTCTTCTTTGCAATGGCAATCAAACGCTCGATATGCCCCTGCTCCTTGATAAGAGTTTGGATGTTGCTCTTGCCAACACGGGTAATGCTCTCCATCCAAGGGATGTTTACGCTACCTCCAGCACCCATCGCACTCCTGACTTGGCCAAGAGCGGATGCCACCTTGATAAGTCCTTGCTCTTCTTGCTTGATTTCCTCATTGCTTTGGCCTGACACGCCTTTCTTTCTTCCACCGCCGCTGCTTTTTGCTGCATTGATAGCAGCCATCGCAGCATTGATTTCCTTTAGAGCCGCGCCCCATCCCGAAAGGAGGTCTTTCAAGTCTTGATTGCTGCCAATGGTCGCCTTGAACTTGCTGAATGCTTCGGTGAGTTTATTGATGGCCTCAACGGCATTGTTCACCCTTTCTGTAAACCTTGTGAAACTATCGCCCTTGATGGCCTCCTTGGCTTCAGAAATGTAACTCAAACTTTTTTTCAGGTCTTCAATGACTGCGGCTCTTATGGTTGCCCCAATTTCCTTTTGGGACATGCCTTGCTGCGCTTGCTTCTCTGCGTTGGCTTGCGCTTGTGAGGCTTGTGTCAGTTTTTTCTTTGCATGGTAAAGTTCGTTTTCTGCTTCGACCCTTCTTTTAAGGTTGTCGAGTTGTTCTTTTCCGTTTTCTAACTGTGTGTTTTTTGAAGCAATTTCAGCCTTTCTTAATTGTTGTGCTATAAGCGTTTCATTATAAGTTATGGCTTCTTTGTATCGTTCAATCATATCTTTTGAAGCGGCACCAGCGGCCAAATCTGCCTTCAATTCTCGATTCCCGTAGATAGCAGATTTTATCTCAGAAATATTAAATCCCAAACCGCTTGTAGTTGGAACTTTGGATAATTTCTGCTCAAGAGCAACAATTTCCGCTTCGAGTTTTTTTACGTTAGCCGCCGCTTCGGTTGCCGACAACTTAATGTTGTTTATTCCACCAGATTCTTGCTGTGTTGCCTGCGTTGACTGCTGCGTTATTTGCGCCAACTGCTGTGTTGTTTGAGCTAATTTTTTTTGCGCTGCTTCAAGTTGATTTTTTTTCTCAACTAATTCAGACTGCACTTGGGATAGTTGTTTAAACTCGTCGATTTCCCTTCTAAGTTCTCTATGTGAATTGGCCGCATTTGTAACAGAGTCGTAAGCAGATAGTGCCGTTTTTTTAGAACCTGCTGCTTGAATGCTCGCCAAGGCTGCACGATACTGCTCAAGAGCATATTGAGCCGCTTTATATTCAATGCTATTCTTCTTTGTAGCATTTGCAATTTGCTCAAGATTATGTATTTCTTCTTTTATATCAGGAGACCCAAGTCTAAAAGTATTTGCAACGGCTTGTGTAGAAATAGTTTGTTTGAACTTTTCAATTTCTTTTTTATTCCCATTGGCCATTGCATTTTTTAATTCAGATACAAGTTTATTTGCCGAATCAAAAAAACCAAAATTATCGGATGCAAGATTCCCAAATTTAACATTCTTAAATGCGTTTGAAAAAACAGAACTTAATTGTTTTTCCAATTCATACTCCCAATGGCGAATGTTTCTAAAAGAAGCCTCCAATTCTTTTTCAAGGTCTTTTCCTTGAAATTTAACACCCAACTGAGAAATTCTTTCATAAGTTTTTTGAAGTTTTTCAACTTGCGCATTAAGCGTGTTGACTTCTTTTTCTTGTTGCTTCAGCGCAGCCGTAGCGGTTTCAACCTCCTTTGCCAACTTCTCGCCAACATTGGAGGTGGGACTATTGCTGCCTTTCAAGGTTTCAAGCAGATTTGTCAAATCCTTCAGACCCTCAACATTGACTTTGATGTCCTTGTCTTTCAAGTTTTTCAAGGCACTTTCAATCCTGACCAACTCAGCGGAAGCATGGTCTTCTATGGCTATCCTAAATTTCAATGCGTTTAATGCCATGGTTTTATTTGTTTTGGTTGTTGTAAATAGAGTTGCTTCTTAAACACCTTTGCCCGGACCAGCCGGAACCTTCGTGCCGTTTTTCATAAGTGCAGACAAGTCGTATTTCACGCCTTTCCGCCTGTCTTCCTCCTGCCTTGCAAGCCATTTCTCGTATGCTTTACGCGCCTTGTCGGCTGTCATTGTGAAACCTTTCTCGCCGGGCTTCGGCTTGTTGTCATCAGCCTTGTAAACGACAATCGGAGCATCAAGCATCATCAACTCAACCTGCGCCGCCGTGTAGCCGTAAAGATACTCGTAACGCTCTATGCGTATCAGACCGAAGAAGATGTACCTTGGGAGGAAGAGCCATTGGAGTTTCTTCCTGTCGCTGAACTGCGCTCCCCACTTTGTTCGCGAAGGATACGCTCGGCTTCTTCCATCCTCATCATCATCAGCGTATCCTTCGCCTCGGTCAAGGACATGGTAATGAGAAAGAACTGAGTGAGCGGAATTTTTTTTTTGCCTACCTCAAGTATCTCTGCAAGTTGCATTGCAGAATATTCCTTGACATAGTAGAACCATCGCCAAAGAATGCCATAGAACAACTTCAAACGCAGCCAGCCGCCATTTGTGACATAAATGGCAGCAGCCTTGCATGCTATCTTTGCGTCTTCTGCCATTTCATCCAACACGCTTAACTCATGGTCTTTGTCATCGGTTGCCGCCTTGTGCAACATCAAGCGACCTAACTTCTCCAACTGGCTATTGCGCAACCAACGCAACTTGTATTTCTTGCTCGTTCCAAGTATTGAAACAACAGTCGCATCATTGGCTACGAGCGACGCGTATTGTTTCTGCGCTTCACTCGATGGCTGCTCTATCTTCGGTTCTCTCTTTGCCATATAATTTTGTGGGTTTAATTTGAAAAAGGGAGGATTGTCGCGTCCTCCCTTTGATTTTGACTGCTATAGATAGCCAATCAAATCGTCTTCTGAATATTCGGAATAGGTGTCATAGTTCGGGTTGAACACAAGACCATACTTCCTATGAAGATAATTGGCAATAGCCTCCGCAGCTAATTCTACGTTTCCGACATCTGCCGTTTCAAACGTTTCTCCGTCGGGTACGAAGCCTATTTCGTCGCTTTCTCCGTCAACAAGAACATTCGCATCGAAAATGCCATTGGAATTGCTGACAAAGACAAGCGGATTTATAAGACCTTCGCCAAAATCTTCAAGAGAGAGATTCTTCACGTAGTACAACGCGCCGGCGCCGGAGGTTGGTAGGGATGCCTCACCCCCGTCTATCCCCCCGTCACCACAGCAGTAGCACCTTGGAAGATGCCCATACCGTCAGTAGCGGAAGAGGCGGAACTCGAACCGCTAAGAGTGATGCCGATTGGCTTGGCGGTGTCTGCGGAATCGAAGAGGACACTTGCAAGCAACTTCACCTTCTTGATGGCGAAGAGTTGAGTACCCTCGTCGTTGGCGGCTGCGATACCTACGCTGAAAGCCTTCTGCGTCTCTGCAAAGGTATAGCCGGAAGTTCCTGTGAACTTGAAATCGCCAGCGTCCGAATCTGCGATGGTCGGGCCAGTAGCAGAGGTGCTTACGTTGAAGCCACATGCCTGCAGCACATCCATGTCAACAGTCGGAATGAAGAGGTTGATTTCGGTCTCTCCGGGGGTCATTCGGCTGGTCCAGTCGCCATTCAGACCATGGACCTTGTAGTGGTCCACGTTGGGAGTACCGCCGCTGTAGGTGAAACCACCATCTTCTGCGACAGGAATTTCCCTCACGGTTTGGTTAGTGATGGCGAAGTTGTCCCCGAAGCCACCAGTGATGAACCATAGGTGAGAAATGCCAACAAAGGCACCGCTCTGATAAGAACTGATTGTTGCCATAATTCTTTGTCTTTATTTATTCGTTATTCTTTCTCTCAAATACTCCCCACCTGCATTGCAAGTCGAAAGCAATAGTCGTGACTTGAAAGCCAAGTCCGTCAGAGCCGTTCATAAGAACGGAGGGGTTCGTAGCCTTGCAGCACTCTCCCTTGATAGGGAATAGTTCCACAACGGCATCCACAAAATTACCTACTGCATTCACGTCAAGTGTCTGGTTCTTTTTCGATTGCGTGAATAGATGGAACACGCCACTCGTTGTCAACAGCGTCTTCCTACCGCCAATCACATAGTCGTTGATGTTCGCTGGCAGGTCGATAACGGCAAACTTGCTCATTGGAAGGTCGAAGTCCGATGCGTTCGGCCTGTCTTGCAAGAACAAGTATTTTGACTCTATCACGTTTTTCAACGCGTTCACCAAGTCTGCGTAGATGTAGTATAACGTTGACTTCTTTGCCATTATCAAATACGCTGCATAAATGTTAAACCAGTTCTGAGTGCATTTTCATGCGTTAGAATTACGCCCGTCGTGCTACGTTTTTGCTCCACCCATTCTGCATATTCAACCGTGTAGGCCACAACGATTTCAAACATGCAGCGAAATTTCGGCTTGTACGACATCAGAAATCTTTCCGCATCGTCCGCGCCATATCCCTTGTCGGTCGGGACTTCCGGTCGATACTTTGAAGCCTTTGCTCCGTCGTAATCGTTTGGCCTAAACACGTATGACCTTTTTCTTGGACCGGACATCTTCGGACGGATAGCCATTGGTATATTGCCAGCAGCATAGACAGCGTAAACGCATGTGCCACCTCGGTAAAGACCTGCGACGATGGAGTTGAGAAGGTTGCCAGTGAAATTGTGAGCCTTCGGTTCTTTTAACCTTTCCCTCACCGCAGTTGTCACCAGGTCATCGCACCACTCCCTAAGTGTTTCTTCTGTCTTGTCTTGGATGTACAGTTTGTAGTCCCTGACCGCAGAATTGATAATCGCGCTGTTAGTTCCGTCCATACCTCCAAAGTATATGTGTTCCATGGAAGTTAGCCGGAGTTATGTCAGTGACAGTGCCGTATTCCGCATAAGAACCAAAGCAAACGGAAACTTCGTCACCGCCTCTTGGAGCAATGCCAAGGCAAGCCCAATCATCCTTTGTCAAAGGCAGGGCGAGACCTCTCTGCGATGTGATGATGTCCCCCCTGTCCGATGTTGTGTTTACCTTATAACACCTACACTTTCCATCGTAGATAACCTCAACACTTGCATCGTCCGTAGCAACGTAATCGGGTACGTCACTGCAAAGCGGAGTGTAGTCTTCCTGCTCGACAAGAGGACTCTTCTCAACCTTGCGTATTATACGGCAAAAGTGAGGGAAACGAGGATTTTCTACCGACATTTGCGACCAAACTTAGGGTATCTTCGTATCTTGTGGAAACCATTGCCCTTGAAACCCCATTTGCCCGTAGCCGCATCAAGAAGGATGTCATCAACACCCCACTTCCTGAGAAGTGCGCGAGCTATGAGCAACAACCTCCAACGGTCGGAATAAGACCAAGAACCATTGCTCTCCGAATGCTCCCAATCTGCATCGCGGTCAGTAACACTATGGGAAGCACCACCACCAGGAGCAAGATAAAGGATAAGGTAGGCATAAGCCAAGTCCCTTTCTCTCTCCGTCAGCGAATACTCCACCTGCTCAAGGTCGATGTTAGCCTTGAAAGCGACATTCGACAAGATGGAGTCGCTAACGGAAATGTCAGGGAACAATCCCTTGATGTAGTCAAGCGCGGTTCGTTGAGTCTCAGCCATGGTCAAAGGCACGTCTTAGAGTTTATCCACCGTAGTCAGACCATACGGTTGCAATTCCGTAGTCGTTCACGTTGTTGAACACCGGGCCAGCATACAACTCGCAGTCCACAATGTTCATCATCGGGCGGTCTTGCCAAACATTCTGCACGGCAATACGCTCTTCGACAAAGTGAGTGCGGACGCTGTCGTTGTGCGCACCTGCGGCTGCGCGGTCTCTCAAAATGCTGTGCATGCACTTCATTTCAAAGAGGCGGTAGGCGCGAGTGGCGGCAACCAAGTTGTGTTCGTCAAAAGCAGGAGCATCGGCAACTGCCTTTCCATCCTCCTCGTGGCGGGATTTGAAGTCAATGACATCAAACGGCCAAATCTTCATTTCGGTGTGCAGCCAAGCAAGGATGTCGGTGCGGTTCACCTTGACATCGGAGGGGCTGTAATAGTTCTTGCTTGCCTTGTAGGCAGTAAGAACGCTTGGATGGAGCAGAATCTTGTCGAGCATGCTCTTCGACATCTTCCAGTGGTCAACACCAAGGTTGCGCGTGTCTGTGTAGTAGTTCTGGAAGGTCAGCAAGTCCTCAATCACGTCGGCATTGGTGTTCGCGACAAGAACGGGAGTGCTGCCAGTGGTGTCCCAAATGTACCACTCCTTGCCGTTGTCGGGAGCGACAAAGTTGTCCTGCGGGATGTCGAACTTGAAATCGTACTTGTAGCCGTCAACGGCAACATCGTGAATCTCACCAGTGGACATGGCCTGCATGACCATATAGGTAAGTTCGTTGTGTACGCCGCCAAGCATGGCATCTGTATCGAGGATGAAACTGTCGGTCAGTTCCTCGCCAAAGGTGCGGTCGTTCAACTTCGACAGGCGACGGAGTTCAATCATATCGTCCTGTGTGATGTTGAAACCATGGCCTACCTGCGGCAAAGTTCCTCCGTAGAGGCTCCATCCAACGGTGCTGCGCTGCGGCTTCTCGGAATGAGTACCAAGCACAGAAGCACGGACATAGATGGGGGTCTTCTTCAACCCTTGTTTCCACTCGCGCTCGTTGGTGGGAGTTCCCCAAGATGCGTATTTACGCCAAAGTGCATCGTTGTACTTGGCGTTCACGTTGTCAAGGATTAGACCGAAACTTTCAGCGTCCACATACTGATGCAGACCGCTGATGCTATAAAGACTTTTATCTCTCATAATCTAATTCTCCTTTCTGTTTACTTGCGCGGTGAGAAATTGAAATAGCAGCCGTTTTCGCGAAGAGCCTTTTTCAGACTTTCAGTCAGAGGAGGCATACGACGTTCAAGGACTGGACGGATGCAGAAGTAAACGGGGTCGATGTCGATGGCATAAGCATCGGGGTCAAGCACGTTGTCACAATAGGTGAGGCCGTTGGGTACAACCTTGACTTTCTTCACGGCAGACGATACGGCTTCTGCAAGCACGTCACCCTCTGCGATGAAAGCGGTACCCTCGACAGCGACGGCATCCATTGTCAGCACGTCAAAATCTGCGGCTGAATCATCAATGGCTGTCACGGTTGCGATGTTGGAGGCGGCTTGCGTGAGGTCATTGCCAACGACAATAAGCCCCATGCCAACCTTCGCAATACTGCCAGTCTCGAATTTCTCCACCTTCACGGTCTTGTCGGTTGTGTCAACCTCAAGAACCCTGAAAGTGTAGAGCGGAACGATGGTTCTTGCAACCTCGTCGTAGAACACGGCAGTACCTGCGGCCATCGCGTTTCCGTTCTGAGGCATAAGGCTGGTATCGCAACTAAAACCGCCAACGGCGATTTCAGGCTTGCCCTCGTAGCATTTGCGCACGCCACCCCAGCCTTTGCTGAACTTTACGTAGTTGTTGATAGTTCCTGTTCTCATTTTAATGGATTTTTTCGCGTTTTACTTGCCCTCCGCAATGATTATTGGAAGGTCTTGGCTATTTCAGCAGCGTAATTCGCGTTATCTGCGGCCTCTTGCTTCAGCCTCTCAATGCGCTCCTTTATGTAGGAGTTCCCACCATTCCCACCTTCACCAGAGCTTTCTCCTCCGAATGGTTTCCCGCCGTCAGCGTAGTAACGCTTGTAACGTTTCTCATAGGCGGCAATGGCCTTCTGCTTCAGTCCGTCAAACGTCGGCTCGTCTCCATAGTCAATGTCATCAAGGGCATCGTCCACACAAGCCTCGTTGTTGGCTTTCAGATTGATAAGGTGCTTTTTGAGTTCGTCCTTAACACGAATCTTTGCAGCGGTCTTCTCCCGCTCTGCCTGCTGCTTGACAAAATCGGAAATAGTCGCGATGGACTTGCCAAGGTCGCTGTCTGCGCCTGTCAGTCCCTGGATGGCTTTTGCAACGGCCTCGCTGACTTTCTTGTCGATGTCAACGACACCGCCTGGCTCACCACCATTCTCGCCTACTTTCCCTCCGTTCTCCGGGTGTTTCGTCTTGTACTCTTCCACCGCCTTTTCTGCGGCAACGCGAATACGCTCCGCAACATCTTTCTCATGCTGAGTGGCATACTCTTGCGCGTAGTCTGCCTTGAACTTTTCCGTGAAAACTTTTTCGTCGTAGCGTTTCTGACCAGCAAACTCTGTGAGCGCGGCAACAGGAAACTTCCACGTGTCTTCGGTAATCTTGGAATCGTCTGCGAAAAGGGGAAGGTACACGTTGGCAATACCCTCGAAGGTTTTGTCACTAATAGACTTGCAGTTGTCTTCTCCAACCTTTGTCCGTAAATTCTGAATGAGAATGTCTTTCTCCATGTGTTTTTTGATTTGGTTCTACTTTTGCGGCTTTTCTCGCCACTTTTGTAAAGAATTTTCTGCAAATATATATCAGAATTGGTGGTGTAAAAAAATTTTTTATTGGAAATGTTTGGTTTTCCAAGCAAAAAAGATGCAAATGAGGCATTTGAAGCGTAACTTTGCGACAAAAATGTAATGTATTATGACATCACACGAAAAATTTAAAGGGTTAATGACACCTGACGGCAGACGTATCTACACGCATGAATATGTCAGCCAACTAAGGGAAGAAGAAGCGGAAAAGAAAAACTCAAAGTTCTTTATCGCACAAGAAGGGGCGCAGGAACTTGGCCTTGGAAACGTTGCCGACATCACCGTGTTTGGCGGCAATAGAGGGGGAGGAAAGGCAAACCCTGTCAATACACCAGTCGCAACACCATCAGGATTTAGAAAAATGGGAGACCTTGAAGTCGGAGACCTTATCTGCACCCCATACGACGGAGTGCAGAAAGTAAGCGGCATCTACGAGCAAGGTGTCAACACCATCTACTCTTTCCATTTCGACGATGGTACTACGGTCGATTGCATGGACAATCATCGTTTTTGGGCAAAAACAAGGCCGAATGGGAAATACCACGAAATGACAGCAAGGGAAATCATGAACAGGTACAAAATAGGTTCGCTTTATCCACTCTCGCTGAGAGCAGGTGTAAACAACTATGTCGAATTTCCACTTTGCGGAGAGGTCGAACTGAACGAAAAAGTGACTGCCGTTGATTTACCAATACACCCATACGTCCTTGGATTTATTAGCGGAACGGGTTTTTGGAATTTCGCTTTGACTGGTGTGAAACTTTCTGACGATTATTTCAAGACAAGAAGATTTGCACGCCTTGGATATACCATAAAGAAAAACAAACGCGACGGCTTCTACTACCTGAAAGGACTATCCGACGAAAACAGAAAGAAAATCACTTGCAGCAGACAAGAACAACCCGCAAGAGTTCCACACGAATATAGAACTGCTTCGATTGAATCGAGGTGGGAATATCTCAGAGGTGTCATGTTCAAGAAAGGGAGGTCTATGCACAAGCATCCTTGCCTTGCTCTCCCAAACAAAGAGTTTATTGAAGGAGTTGCTGAAGTGGCACGCTCTCTCGGAATTTGGGCAAAAGTTACGCAGGTTGAAGATGACCCTGAAAGAATTGGCTACTGGAAAGTTTCTTTTGTCGCACCGGACGATGCAGACATCTGGCCGGACACAAAGAAATGCTTTAAACTTCGTGCAAGAAAGAATGGCGAGACAATCAAAAGCATGCCAGTCAACCCGGACAAGCCAATTCTGACGAAAAAACTCTTATACATCACCAAGTCGAAGCACTTGAGAAAATGCAGGTGTATAACCGTGACTGGCAAAGACCATCTTTACATGACAGATGCATACACCATCAACCACAACACCGTGACAATGCTCATGGAGCCGCTTTACGACATAAAGAACAAGCATTTCAACGGCATTATCTTCCGAAAGAACAAAGATGATTTTGACAACATCATCAACGAAAGCAAGCGATGGTTCGACAAAATGGGGCGATACAACCGCTCGAAGGACGATATGACATGGTATTTTCACTCTGGGGCAAAACTCGGACTGACGATTTACGACATGCCGATGGCTGACTTTGATGTCAAGTATCGCGGTCAGCAATTCGCATATATAGGAGTTGACGAGTTGCCGCAAATGCCGTTTGAAATGTTCAAGTTCCTCATGACATCAAACCGAAACACCGTCGGAGTCCATTCAAGAATGCTTGGAACTTGCAACCCGGATCCTTTAAGTTGGCTGAGAAAGTTTGTCGATTGGTGGATAGGGAAGGAAGACACCATTTACTCCGATGGGTTGAAACACCCCGAAAGAAAAGGGTTCGCCATACCTGAAAGAGACGGGCAAGTGAGGTATTGCTATATGCCTGACGATTCCGTTGACAACATCGTCTGGGGCGACACACCGGAAGAGGTCTATGAACAATGCCGCGAACTGATTGACGATGCATGGGACCCTGAATGGGAACAGTTCGGTTATACAAAAACTTCTTTCTTCGTCAAGTCGGTCACATTCATCAAAGCATCGCTGAAAGACAACAAGGCTCTTCTGAAAAACGACCCATCATACGTTGCAAACCTCCTCAACCAGCCACCTGAAATCAGGGCGAGAGAGTTTGACGGAAATTGGGACATTGTGAAAATGGGGGATGATATGATACAGGCATACCACCTCGACAAGGTGTTTCAAAACGCTCAAATGGTTGGTGACAAAGTTCGACGCGCAACTTGCGACGTAGCGGCAACTGGCGGTGACAACTGCGTGACGTGGCTATGGATAGGATGGCATGTCGCTGACGTGTTTGTCTGCCGCAGAGACCCGATAACAACGACAAAACTCCTGGAGGCAAAACTTAGGGAATGGGGAGTGCTTGAGGAAAATTTTGCATACGACCTCAACGGAATGGGACAAGTCCTTAAAGGTGCATTTCCAAGAGCGGTCCCATTCAACAACCAAGAGGCCGTTTCCCCAAAGGACAAAAACCTATACGACAACAAAAAGTCGCAATGCGCGTACAAGTTTGCCGAAAGGACACAGCAGGCAAACTGGAGCATCGAGCCATCGCTTCTCAAAAGAAAATACAAAATCGGGAAGGAAACGAAAACTCTTTACGACATCCTCCAAATAGAAAGAAGATGCGTCAAGAAAGACATGTCAAAGGAAGACAAAGGCTGGTGCCTTATCCACAAAGAGCAAATGAAAAACAAAGCCGTTGTTGGACACTCACCTGACTTCTTCGAGGCTCTCTTCATGCGAGAAATCTTTGACATCAAACACACACAGGCCGTCATTCCATCTTGGCTAAACAAGTCTGGGAGGATAAGGTCTGCAAGAAAACTATCTGGCAATGCCTACGCTTCAATACAATTCTCTTAAAAACCAAAACAAATTACGAATATGTCAGACAACAAGAACAACCTCAATCTAAGGGAACTTTTAACAAAGAAACCTTTCACGAGAATTTTGCCGGACGGACATTACGACCACGGCTACACTTTTGGCGAGGTTCGCGAAATGCAGCCCGTTCCCGACAAGTTGCGAAGAAAGATTGTCACGCAGGAAGACTTCATGCGTGAACTCGACCCCGCTGGGCATCTCATAAACGATAGGGAACTATATCCCGACGTGTGGCAGAAAAATGAAGAGGATGGGAAATGGTATATTCAAGAAATTCCACGGTACGCATTTTCATACCAGCAAATCATCCTCATAAAACACCTCACGCACCTTTGCGGCAACGACATACAGTTTGAACTGACAGACAAGAGCGTGAATGAAAATACGCAGAAAGTCTTCAACGAACATCGAAACGGATGGGCGAACAAGAACATGGAGGTGGCATGGTACCAACTCGCAAAGTCGGTAAAGGCTACTGGCGATGGGGCATTTGTTGGTTTTCTCGACAAGGGAAAGTTTGAATGGAAAGTTTTGTCATTCCTCAATGGCGACAAACTTTACCCACACTACGACCTCCGGACAGGAAAGTTGAACACGCTGGCACGAACATACTCAAACTACGCAGAAGACGGCAGCGTCACAAAAAGATACATCGACGTATGGGACGATGAATACTACTACCGCTTTGTGGCTGACGGAGACCCGACATCACTGCTCGACAAAGCAAAACAAGCGGTGTTCAAATTGTTCTCCGTTGGCGGCTACAAGTTGGAATGGGCGGAAAGACATGGGTTTGATTCCATTCCGGTCTCTTACATGCGCGATGACAACGGACCATGCTGGACTTTTTCGGAGGAAACAATAGAACATTACGAGTTGGCATTCTCCAACCTCGCACACTCAAACCATGACTTCGGACTGCCAATCATGTACGTGAAAGGGGAGGGGAGCGAAGAGGTCACGACAAACGACATGAGCTATGCCTCGAAAATCATGATACTCCCATCGGACGGAGAAATAGGTTTCCTCAACCGACAGGACGCAAGCAATGCGTACAAGGGAGAACTTGACAAGTTGGAAGACAGCATCTACAAGCAATCGTTTGCCGTAAAAACACCCGAACTGAAATCAGGCGACACTCCGGGGGTGGCATTGAAAATCATGTACTCCGATGCTTACGAGAAAGCCATGACTGACGCGCATGAGTATGACGGAGCAATCGACAAGATGATTGAGATATTCAACTGGGGGTTCGGAATAGAAAGCGAGAAAAGACTTTCGTTCATCAACACTAACATAAGGCATTACATAGAGCCTTATATTCATGTAAACTTTTCCGAACTCACGCAAAACCTCAACGTCGCCGTGCTTGGAGGTTTCCTGTCAAAGCAAACGGCATCGGAGAAACTTCCATACGCTACGCCGCAGGAATGGGACAGAATACTCAGAGAAAAGCACGAGGAGGAAAAGCAACAACTCTTGCTTGAGGAGCAGCGCATTGATATACAAAACGAGGCTAACGTTGAAATGCAAGAAAACCTCGCAGAAATCCAAACGGAACAGCAAGTGGAGGTAATCAAGGCGCAAAACCAAATTCAGGAAGGCGAAGAGAAAAAGGGCAAAGCAACGAACAAGAAAAAGTATTCCGTCGCAACAGGACGCGGAGCAGGGAGGCCGAATCGAACTGGGAAAAAATGGGATGAGAACGGGAACTGGGAAGGCCGCAATAACTGGGACAAATGGAACACAACACACTGATTGACTCATGCCAGACCCGATAAAGATAAAACTCGACACCGCAAAGTATGCCGCACCGACATTGGAGGACATACAAGCGGCAAAACAATTCATCCTGCAACGAGACGAAACGGCAAGAACTCTCGTTGCAAGGATTGACGAACTGCTTGACAATGCCATAGAACGGATAGCGGAAATTTGCTACAAATACAACGTTGACCCGGAACTACTCTATTTCAGCAGCGCGTTCAACGAAGAAATGATGGACGAGATTGCAGAGGTGATGGACGAACTTGAAGAAGCCATACTCGCACTCATATACGAGTATGCTACAAGAGGGAGCAACAACCGAAAGACCATCGCAGCCATCACCGCTTGGATGGCAACGCTCGGAAGAATGAACAGAAACCTTGAAGACACACTCCAAGGCTATCTGCTGAAAACAATGAAGGACTGGGAAGCCGCTCTCGCCGCACTCATGGATGCCGAAACACCTCTCGCCAACGCAGTAACGAAGATGAAGACATACAAGCACACCATCTACACCATGCCGGAGGTGATTGCGGCATTCAAACACGCGGAAGACTTCACGGCAACATACATACGCAGCCGTGGAGTGCAGAAAGGAGCAGTCGGCATATCAAACAACGGAAGCACAAACGTGACGAATATGGCGGCAACAACGCTGCAAATGGCATGGATGCGCTCACAAGTGACAGACTTCGATGAAGACGGAGTGGTCGGCGTTTACATCCTAAGAGGGAGCAACTACAACTGCGACATCTGCGATGCGGTGACAGGCTTCTACGAAATAAAGGATGCCTACGGAATACTCCCCGTACATCCGCATTGCTGCTGTTACGAAGTGCCGATACACAAGAATGAATTGCAAAACATCTGAAAGAATGGAACTATCAAAACAAAAACAGACAGAAGCCAAGAAACAAGGAGTGACGATACAATACCTCGTCATGGCTGACCTCATGAGCATAGGGTACTCGGAAGAAGATGCCTACGCCGTGGCATACCCCGAAAACACAGCCATCGCCGTCCAATATAGCGAAAGCATTAAAAAGAACATCGTGGAAAGCCCGAAGTTCAGAAAGTTGCTCGAAACAAGACGCAACCGCGTAAAAGAGGGAATAGCAACACCTGCAACACTCGACGAAATGGAACTTGTCGGGACAGAAGAGGTGCTGAAGGAAATCCTGCGCTCCGCAAAGCAACAACCAATCGGCTCAAAAGAAAGGGCAGAACTGTACGCAAAGTACAACGACATAAGAAAAGAAAACGAACAGGATGTCGCAGAAGAGACAGACAACATCAGTTTTGTCCTACCACTAAAATGCGACAGATGCCCACTGCTCTTCGCCTACAACGACTTTGCGAAGGAAAACAACGTACAAGAGGTCAGACCAGTCGAAATGGGGCGCATTATGGCAATCGCACACAAGTTCATACAAGCGGCAAGAGACGCAGAATAACAAAAAAGCGACCTTCAACAGGTCGCTTTTCACATTCACAAAAATCACACAAAATCATTCCGCTGACGTCTGCTCAACGGAGCTTTCAGCATCGGCAGCAGCCAAAGCGGCAAGCATATCGTCGGCAACGGCATCGCGCAAACCATCGTCTTCGACAGAAACGCCCTGCCTTTCGTCATTCTCCTTCCTCCATTCAAGGTAGGCATCACGAATACCTTTCGCATCTGCCAGCAAGTCCTCGTAAATACCAGAACCCTCCTCAAGAGACTTTGGATTGCAGTAAGCAATGGTCAACAGACTGATGCCCTGGTGGAAAAAGCCGTTCGGTATCGAAGTGGCGGCGAACATATTCGTGAAATACGACAAAATGGCATCGTACTCGCCTTTGGCGAACAACTCGCGTATGATGGCGAAAATGTCGAACGTGGAAGGTATCTTGACCATCCAACCACCATCCAACGTGCTAACGACAATCTGCACCACGTCCTTGTTCGCCTTGCTGCGCCACATCTTGAAATTGCCAATGCGCACAGGCTTGACAAATGGTATCTCACCCCTACCGCTCATCGCCTGACACCATTGACATAATCACGAAGCGCATCCGTGTAGTTCGACACAATGACCGAAATGCGCATGTCCGAAAAGTCTTCCTCCTCCTCTTCATCATCGAAAGAGTCAAGTTCCTCGCGCACCTTCTTGCAAGCATAGAACAACTCCAAGTCGGAAGACATGCCGTTGTCCTTCATTTCGACAGGCTCGACATCCTCGCCACGCAGCAACTGCTGGCAACGCTCCATCTGCAAATAGGAAAGCAACAACTGCTCCCTGCACTCCTCGTTGGAAAGACCGCCGACAAACCGGGCAAGCCGCTTCCTTATCTTACCTGACTTGCTCATTTCCTCTTCGACCTTCTGCCACCCCTCTTCGGAGCGGGGTTCTTCACTTCCACCTCGGCAACGGGGGCAACATCACCCTCGACAACCTCCTCGGCGGCAACAACACTCTCCGTGGCTTGGGATGCCACGACAGGCACGGAAGGACGGCCGGGAGTGAACTCCCTCGGCTTGTCCTGGCCTATTCTGATTTTTCCCATAACAAAAAAAGTTTTTTAGATAAGACATGTTTCTATTCACAACGCAATCAGACCTTCAGCGCATAACCAATGGCCTTCTCGCAAAATATACCATACAACACGCTCCTGCTCACACGCTTCCTGTTGCCACAACCCTCGTGCCAGCCAAGACGCGTCATTTCACGAGCAAAAGCATTCTCCTTCTCCGGCTCCTGCAACCACTTCGCACACCAAGAAGAATACTCCTCATACAAAGCAGAAAAAGTGACCCACTGCATCTTCTCGTCCCAATGGCCGGAACGACGGTTGCAACGATAACCACGCTCCGTCAAGAACACCTGCGCAGCCTGACCATTCTCCAGCATGTACTCGCGCAACTCCGAATCACCATCCTTCGTGGACTTGAACTGAAAACCATCGCGGACAAGCATCCTATAACCCTCCACCATCCAGTTCCTTATGCCGGACAACTCCTTCATCAACTCCGAAGACAACTCCCTGTTCATTTCAGAAGCAGAAACAGAGGTGTTGAAAGACACAAACAACAAACGACGCAACAACGCCTGGTCCATGTTCCTCGCAGTAGGACGGCGATTCATATTGAAAACCAAAAAAGGTATGTCAAAAGCAGTCTCAGGATTCCTACCAAGCCTACGCACCGTCTGAGGCTCGCCACTGCACAAACTCTTGAACGTGTCAGAATAACGAGTAATGTCGTTGCTCTGTATCTCAGAACAATAATTGAACAACTTGCCCTCTATGCTGCCAATGAAACGAGCACGCACGTCAGAAGAACCAGACAACAACATGTCCAAACCAACATAAGACATGCTCGACGAACCATAAACAGCACGCACAACATCAAACACCGTACTCTTGCCATTCGCACCACTGCCAACAAGCCACAACGTCTCCTCAACCTTGTGAGACATCGACTTCCTATCAACACAACCCAAACCCAAATACTTCTGCAACTTCATTATCTCACCCTTCGGCAACACAGAACGAAGAAACGCAAGCCAAGACGGACAAACAGCCGCCGGGTCGTAGTCGTAAGGCAACACATCAACTATCGGCATCCTATCAGCAAACGAATGATACACGGGATGCTCAATGTCGCTGAAATCCCATACACCATTGCGAAAACCAACAACAGAAGCAGACAACTCCAAAGGAGACATCGAAGCACCACCCTTCGCAGAATACATCAACTTGCCAATGGCATTCACCATATCACCCTTCGGAACACCACAACGAACCAAAGACTTGCTCAAAGATGCCTCCAACACAACATCACTCAACACACACCATACCCTACCATCAAAATAATACACCTCTCCACCCAACGTCTTGAAACAAGAAGCACAAGCAGAAAACACCACCTCACGATAACCATACAACCTATCACCAAAACGAGCCTGACAATAAGCATCACGCAACAAACGCCTGTCAAGTGACTTCAATAACTCACCCGACAAAGCATCTATCAACGACATACGAGCATCACAAGACGCAGAAACACTAACCTTCTTCCTCGATACCGCCATCACACACACAACTTACACAACGCAAATTTTTTTTCGCGCCGAATTATATTAGATATATATAACAAATAAAAAAACATAAACAACAATAATCTATTATTGGTTCATTTGGTTCATTTGATACATCAAGTGCAAAGATAAACCCTTATTCTCAACCATTTGCAAAAATCACTGGAAATCTTAACATCCAAACAAAAAGAAACACTAAACAACATCCATACAACAAATTCAACCCCATTTTCAACCATAAAGCCACATTTTAACCAAAATTTACATCGAATTAACACTTAATTAACAACAACACAAACAAAACATACACAAACAACAAAATTTTCGCAGTTTTTCCGAATTATATCTAATTTATATCTAATTTATACTTAATTATACAAATAATTACAATAAAATTATACAATAAACATAAATATTTATCGTAAATACAATAAAATTAAACTGAAACTAAAATTGAAAATCGAAAAAATAAAAAACAAAAAAAATAAATCGAAAATAAAATTTTAAAATTAAAATAAAAAATAAAAAATTAAAAAATCTCGATTGATGCTCACAACCACCGATTTTTCGTCAACAAAGGGGGGTGTACCCCTATTAAAAATGTAAATATTTTTGCTATTAAAAAATGTTGGTGGTTACTTTATAATAATAATGTTACGCAATTTTCGTAAATTCCTGAAAGATAGGTAGTTACGCTAATTACAATTTCACACTTTCCCTAAAAAATTCCACATTTTTTATTACATTTTCAATTAATAAATCTGTAAACAAAATTCAATTAATTTTTTATGGTTTAAAAGATATATAAATATGATTTAAAACGTTATTTTGGCCTGAAATTAGCGTATAAATCATAAACCAGCAAAACAATAAACCTATATATAGTTATCCATACATACATATATATTTGGCCTAATTTGCCCTTTTATTTGCTCCTGAATGCAATTAGGCTGGTTTGATGAATAACACTACCTTTGCAGTAAATAGGCAACAAAGAGCAAATAATGAGGAATTATATATAACACTCAATTAGCCTATTTATTTGGCCTATATAGGTATTTTTGTTAGATTGTGGGCAAATGTATGGTTCAAGTATGTTTTGCCGATATTTGCCAAATATAGGCCAAATAAGCGTATCTTTGCATTCAGGTAGATATTTGAAGAACCAGTTAGATACCTTTGCACCCTATCTTTGCACCCTATTTTCGGCTGGTTGCAAGCTGCAAGCGTATCTTTGTTTGTAGATACCTACAAAAATAGCCTATTTTGCAAACTCAGAAATAGCAAATTTACATTTAGAAATATAAATATACCACAAAAAACACATTTTTACTATATTTTGCCGAAAAAAAACGTATTTTGGAGAACCATGTACCATATTTATTACTACCTTTGCAGTGTACATTTAATGTACGTTTTATTTAGTTCTTTGAAATATTTACATTAAACCAAAAAACATCATGAAACAAGTATTTAACGGAGTCGACTCCCTTCCACTTGTTGGGACCGACTCAACCCTGACAAAGGGGAAAGTTAGTGGAAAATTCACTATTGAAGACGACACTGAGGCAACTGTCCAAATTGAGAAATTAGACAAGAACCAGGTATTTGCACAAGTTATCGACTACTTTTCGCCGATAAAGTTTGATGATAGTGTTTTGCGCTCCTCGCTTGAACCACTGGTTAAGGCTGGGATAATGAGTGAAGACGTATTTTTGTCCACACTGCAAAAATCCAAAAAAGAGTTTTTGGACGCACATTCTGAGGAAATTGAGAAAGCGCAAAACATTTCTTTCTCCACCTTTATTGCTCGCCTGCAAGAAAACGAAAGTTTGTATAACAAAGTTCTTTCAGTTTGTAATATTTCATCAATTGATGAAAGTAACTACATTCGCGACAATAAAGTATGCATCTATAGAGCGAACCAGTGTACCGACAAAGAAGGCCAAAACCGTTATTTTGATGTAACTTTGTCACGCACTACTTCGACGGGTGAAAAGTTCTTTCAGAGTTTGTTTGTAGAAAGAAGACTTGAATTTAACGTAACTAACTACATTTGTGCAGTTCGTTATTATGCAAGCAAGCAAGAGGCCGAAAGAAAGTTAGCAAATCAAGTAATTGCTTACTTCAATATTCTCAAGGCAGTTTCTGAAAGCGCAAAAAAGGCGAAAGATGCAAACTTTTCAAAGGAGGCAATTTTGGCCGAAATTGAAAAAGTATTTGCAGAATAATTCCTCACCTTTTCAAGAAGAACCAGCCGACAAAAAAGGCTGGTTCTTCTTTTCTTTTTCTCTTAAACTTTTCTTTCATCAAAACTTTTTGAGTTATGACAAAACAAGAATTTTTAATCAATTTTGAAAACTGTTTTCAAAATCTTCTTTCGGCTGGTTTTCCTTTGCCTGAAGAAAAAATTTCAAGTGAATTGCATTTCACACATTCAGCAAAATATTTTGGAATTTGTGCGTATCGAAAAGGTTTATTTCATTTGGGATTTAATCTTTCTTTCGTGAAAAACGGAACAAAAGACGCAATTATAAACACTATTTATCATGAATTATTACATACTTTGCCAAATTGTCAGAACCATGGTAAAATATGGAAAATGTATGCAAATAGGGTGAAAAATCTTTTTGGGTACAACATACAAAGATGTGGTGGTGACAAAACATTTCAAGACTCCACTGCATTAAAAAATTCATATTAAAAACTTTTTGAGTTATGATACGTCAGGAAATAAAAGAAATAAGATTTATTCCTTTGCAAATAGTTGTGGGTGAAATAATCATTTTTAAAAGTTATCATTTCCCGAAAGATAATGATGCATTTTTAAGGTATGAAAAAAAACGCCTTCATTATTTCTGCAAAAATAGAATGATAGATGAAAGTTATTTTTCAATCTATTAACAAAGAAAAGAAAACGGAATGTAAGAAATTGCATTCCGTTTTTTTTGTGCCTTATTTCTCCATGGTTCGAAAGTTTTCGGGAAAAGGTATAATTACACCTTTGTTGTGTTTTCTTTCGTACCTGAATAAAAAGAATATTGTTTCAGATTGTTTTGTTGTTTGGTTTAATGTGTTCTGGTTAACCATGGTTCGGGAAGGTATCTAAACATACCTTTTGTAGGTCCGACTCCTATTTTAGCCGCAAATATGCAAAGTTAAATCTTTGCAAGTGCTCTTTGTTTTCTTTCATACTTTTTGCAGACAAATTTTCTTTGCAGCCGATATGACTTGAAAAATAGTTTTCGGTTGCAAATTGTTTGCACCCTAAAAAAAGTTTGAGGAAAAGTTTAATTCCGCCAAAACTTTAAGGTCGAAAGTTTTCTTTCTCCTTTGTGAAAAGGTGAAAGATTATTTGAAATGTGGTACGAAGCTTTCATATCTTTTGCCTATAAAAGTTTTGTTCACGTCCGAAACGGAAGGCGTGAAAATAGATTTGCGGTAAAGAAAGAAAGAAATATATTAGTCCATAATTGAATTTACGTCACTGGCTGCAAAGTTTCAGGAGTCCACCGCGTAATATAGTAGGCAAGACACTCTTTGAAACTTTGCGGTCGTGAAACTCTTTCGGGAAAGTCTTCGCGAGAAAACTTTTCCGTTAGGGGATTCCGTCATGGCCTGGCTAATCTGTGAAGATAGCGAAAGAGTTCAATTCTCTTTCACGGGACAAAGTTTTTTATCATTAAATTCAATTATCATGGAAAAGTTTAAGTTTGAAGTTGGTGACGTTTTAGACCGTCCCAGCGAACCAGTTAACAAAAAGTATGTTATTCTGCAAATCTTTGAAGAAAAACTACCTTTTGGAAAAAGATTGTGGTATCGAGGAATTGAAATGAGAAACTTTCAGGCAAAAGAACCTTTCGACTGTCTGCAAAGCATCATGGAGGAAAGTTTTGTCAAAGTCAACGAGATTGACAAAACAATTTGCGAGAAACTTGCAAGCTTGATTTTCCCGAAGGTCTGCTGAAGAGTCTTTGGAAATTAAGACGAAACGGAGAATGTTTGTTACAAAACTTTCTCCGTCCAGACTAATAAAAACATTTATGAGAAAAGAAATCAAACCAAGGCGGGGTTCGCGTGCGATGCTTCTCGCCAACAAAGACCGTGAAACCGCAAAGTTTTTTGCAGAACTTTGGGGCGAAGAAATAGGTCAGGTTTGCGAAGATGTGGTGGAAAACTTTCCTGAAAGGAATGAAGAACCTATCTTCACAAACAAGGAAAGAAACAAACTTACAAGTTTCGGCCAAAAGTTTGTTCTTGATTACATTTCAGGAATGGAACCAGTTGAAAGAGTTTGTAAGTTTGCTTTGTATGACATGCAAGACTTGCAGCACAATCTTTCGAAGGCTAAAAGCGAAGAGCAAAAACTCTTTGTGAAAAGTCTTCGCGAAGTTTGGTTCTCTCATCTGAAAGAAATGATGAAAGAACTTAAGATTTCAAAAGAAACTCTCATGACTTTCGGCCTTGACTGGAAGGTCGCAAAGAACTTTTACTTTCAAACTATTTAGCAAATAGTTTGGGAATCTCTTAATCAATTATAACAATTATGGATAAAAAAAGTTTTTGTGTATTGGTTGCCGCCTGGTTGTTGCTTGCTCCAATATTTGTATTTTTCTCTTTTGACTCTCTAATTTCTTTCGTTATCGGTTCGATATACAGTCTTTCTCTTTTTACTTTCTCATGTTCAAGTACGATAATGAGAAAGTTTTGGAGAAAGTATGTTGAAATAGACAAAAAGATGTGGAGTCGTTTGAAAGTACGATAACTCTTTGCAGTACGAAAACTTTCCTTGAAAGTACGATAATTGTGGAGAGTACGATAAAGTTTCAGGGAATTTGTTATTCGCTGGAACTTCTGCGCAAAAAGTCCTGGAAGTACGATAATTTCAGGCCGTGAGTTTTTTTGTTATGAATTTCTCTTGAGTGTTCTCACGCTAAACGTAAACTGAAAACGAAATGCGGCAACTTGCTTACGTCAGCAAAGTTTTAAGGAAAAGTTTTGAAAGAAAACTTGCCAGAGAGTACGGCAATTTGTTGTTGCCTCCTCTCTCCAAAGTACGATAATTCTAAAAACTTTTGGACTATGAAAGGATTTTATTTATTCACGCCACAGAAAGAATATTTCTTTGTGACAGAACAAACAAAGCGCACGCCGAAACTTGTTGCGCAAGTTGAAAACTTTCTGAATGAGCGAGGCTGCACATATCGAGGCATGCATGGATGTTTCAGCGTGAAAGAAATGATGCAGCAAGGCGTTTGCGAAATTAAGCACACTGAAAAGTTTGGCGACTACTACGACATTCACGGCGAAGGCTGGGGTGGCTGCGGAAGTTTTCTGCATGAAAACAAGACAGAAGTCGTAAGACTTTGAAACAAAACTTTCGGTAAACTTTTTCATTTGCCGAAAGTACGAAAACATTTAAAACTTTTTGGACTATGATTTACCATGTTGTAAGTACGATTTTGTTTGCCGTTATCATATACGGCACGACAAAACTTCCTCGTTGAGAAAGTTTTTGGCTGCAAGTATGTTGCAAATACTTTCAGCCGCATTATTCACTAAATCTTTTCAATTATGAAGGCTATTCAAATTTTGGAATGTCTTTGCTATATGGGCAAAGATTCAGAAAAGTTTAACATCATCGACTTTGAAGATGAAAACATTGACGAACGTCAACAGTTTTGCGAAGACTATTTCGGGAAGAAGATGGCGGAAGACTTTCCTTCGGGAAAGTATTTCTACTATTGGACAGACGAATACCTGCAAGTACTTGAGAAAGGGCATGGAGAAAGTTTTGCTCCAGATTGTTTCATTCTCACAGGCGACTACGACAATGATGGGATTCCATGTGCTATCAACTTCTACAAAATTGAAGATTGAATTTCTCTACAAACTTTCAAGAGTCCTGAAAACTCTTGAGAGTACGATAAATATGTACGTTTTAAAAGTTTTACGATTAGGAAAAAATCTATAGTGTTTGGAAAAGAAAGTGGCTTTGTTCATCTGTGTTTTGCCACGAAAGTAAAACAATTATTTCTATGGGCATTTTATCGGAAACTTTGCATGAATTAAGTTTTGTGCAAAGTACTATTATTCACCAAAACATTTCAATTATGAGAACAAGAGTTTATAGAAAAGTTCGCTTCGGCACAAAGTATGTGCTGGCTGCAAGTACGGAGAAAGTTGATGAAAAGTTATCTTTGTGGGTGAACCCTATAAAGACAACTGCTCGGAGAAAAACGCTTTCAGACCTTTGGAGCAACTAACTTTTCCCTCAATCTTTTTGCGAAAGGTTGAGGGTTCTAATTTATTCACACATTAAACAATTTGGACTATGAAAGAAGTAAAAATCTTTATTCGTTCGATGAGTTGAGCGAAGAAGTAAGAAAGTCGCTCGTTGAAGCGCAAAGTTTTGAGCTCGGCTACGATGTTATGGAATGCTATGCATCCGACTACGAAGGTACGCTAAAAAAGTTTGAGGAATTGATGGGAATAAAAGTCAACTACAGCGTTGACTATTGCGCCTATAGTTTCTCTTTCAAGTTTACAACTGAAAGCTACCTTATGGGAGATTGGAACGGAGAAACTTTCTACGAGGATGAAATCTGCGGAAAACTTTTGCGCAGGTGGCTGAATCGAGAGTTTTTACCGTATGCTCTTCCCGCAAAACATTTTGTCAACTACGATGCCGGCTATAATAGAGAAAAAAGGCATTGGAACAAACAACGCTGGTCAAAAATTCAGCGTGAAAGTTTCGACAACTGCCCTCTCACTGGAATGTGCTATGACTACGATGTTTTAGAACCAATCATCAAGCGTCTCTCCAAGCCTATCCCCAAAAACTTTTCCTTAAAGGATATGGTTAATGAAAGTCTTGACGCACTTTTCTCCGCGTGGCACAAAGAGTATGAATATTGGTGCGACAATGAAGACAACTGTCTCGAAGAAGAGTTTAGGCGTAGGCATGAAGATGAACTTTTCTTTGCAGACGGAATAATCTTTAACGGAACTTTCGACGAGGCAGATGCTGCCTGACTCTGAAACTTTCAGGGGAATTGCTTTCCCTTGGAAGTACGATTAATCTAAACTTTACAATTATGGAAACTATTGTCATTAATGATTTTATTGGCTACGATGCCATGGAAGAGAAATTAAGAGAACTTTACAAAGATTCCCTTGATGAATGTGAGGCCGCAAAGTACGAAAGTACGATTGAAACTTATGCGGAAATCAATGCAGGCCAAATCGTTGAAGATATGCACAAATACGTCCACCAAAAATCTACAAAGATTTACGGAAATTTCTGCAACATTCGTGAAGACTGGGAATATTTGCCTGAGTTTATCGGCTCGGAAGTTCAGCCGTGGGGAAAGTTTGACGATGTTGTAAAAAGCATCGACGATGGAACTATTTCCGAAGAAGACCTTGAAAAGTTTCAAACTTGGTGCCGCGACTGGTTCTTCACTGCATTCGGAACTTATGGGCTGTGCTACAATTTCCAAACTCTCATTTCAGAATTAGAGTGGGAGGAAGAACACGAAAAGACAGCCTAAAACTTTCGCTCTCGCTCTTTTTGCAAAGGGCGGGAGTACGAATAACTTTTAAATTTTGTAATTATGGATTTTGAAACATTCTGCAAAAGAACTGCGAAGTTTCTCGGTTTGGAACTTTGCGAAATGAGTAGTAAGTACCCCAAGCGTGCCAAAACAATGGTTGCGACAAGGGAGAACCCGAACCCAAAGTTTCAGGTTGACTTTACGGATTGTTCGCGCGATGAAGGCCACAAAGATTATTATGCTGAAGTTTACGGAAACGTAAACGGCCACAATATTTTGCTCGGCTACATTGGCTATGAAAAGATTGACGAACAGTTCGGCAACTTTGAGCATTGGGAGTGCCAAGTTTCTCCAGAAGGTCGCTACAACGAAGAGTTTATGCCTATAAATTCTGCTGGCGAAGAAGTTGACGGAGAACTTTGGTCGTACTACTATGGCGGCTCTTTGAAGAGGGCTTGCAAGAGTTTTCTCAAAGGTGGCGCAATGACGAACCCCACACGCAAACCAAAAAGAGTGTGGTAAAAACTTTGTCAGGGAGTTGCATCCCTGACATTGACAAATCAAAGAAAAATTTGGTTTAATGTGTTCGGGCGTGGTCGGTTTGCTATCGGCTGCGCCTTCTAAGTTTCACAAAAAAGTATTCAATTATGAAAGAGTTCGAGAAAAATTATCGTGCTTGGTTCCAAGTATGCAAAGATAACCAAGCATTTAGTGAGGAAGGACGAAAAGTTTTGAGAAAGTTGTTCGACTCCGTACCGAAGGAAATTGATTTCGGCAAATTTATGGACGCATTTCTCTCGCGTCCAACTTGGAATCTTGAAGAAAGTACGAAATGGATAATGAACAAAATGAAAGAACTTTCCGCTGCCTAAATTTATTCCACAATCTTTCTACAAAGGTTGTGGGAGCAAATAACAACCAAAACTTTATGAATTATGGAATACTACGAAGACTCTTTCCAAAGTTATCAAGAATCACAAAACACTTGTGCATTCAACTATTATGCAGTCATGTGCGACGGTGTGGAATGGTTCTCTGGAAGTTACGAGGCATGCGTTGATGAAATTGATGAACTTGTCAGAGAGAATGCCCCCTATGCAAAAAAGTCTGACTTCTCAATAGAAACTCGTTACTCAAGCGGCTACTAAACTTTTTCAGAGCGCAGACTCCTTGCAAAGTTTGCGCTTGCAAGTTTTTTAACCCTATAAATAAATTCAATTATGAAAGAAATGAAAAAAGAAGTCGTCACCAAGACAACAAAGACGGTGTTCGTCGCAAATGACGGAACAGAGTTTAACGACAAACTTGAGTGCGAAAAGTACGAGAAATCAGCCAAAGGGGTTTTGTACGCAAAGTATGCACCCATGGTTGTCAAGGCGACTAACGAAGAAAAACTTTTCTCCGTCGGCTGCTGCGATGACGATGTTGAAATTGTGAAAATTGAAACTCAAGAGGATGCAGACCTTGTTCTCCAAATCTTTTTGCTTGAAAATCCGAATTATGCAAAAGAAGAAAATAAAGAAAATTTGCAGAAAGAGAAAGAGAGCATCGATGCCGCAATCGGAGACTTTCTGATTGTATGTCGCGGCTATGCCCATGACGGATTTTGGCTTTATGGATCCAGAGAGTCTATCATCGACGCTTTCAACAAAAAGTTTGAAAAACTCTAATCTTTTCGGGCGCACTCTTTTTACCAAGGGTGCGCTTGCTGATTATTCACCAAAATATTTGATTATGGCAACTTTACAAGATTATGGCATCCGCTTCATTTCTCATGGAAATTGGAGCGACCCCGAAATTGAGTGGGAAAAGTCTTTGCACCAAAAAGTTTTGTTCAACTATTGGGACGTTGCAGAATGCACCGACTACGAAACTCTTGACCACACGGACGATATTGACCTACAAGAATTGGTCGCACAACTTTGGGCATTAACTCCAAGCGGCTACGCTCGTCCGCGCATAGATTATGAGTGGGAAGTTTCTAATGGAAGTTTCTATGAAAACTATGACGATGCAGACTACTACGAAGAGTACAAACTTTCAGACAAAGAAGATTTTGTGCTGCATAGTACAGGCCAGGCACTCAAGCAAGCTCTGCAATACTTGGAAGACCACAACGACCATGATGCTTGCATTCAAATCTTTCGCTGTGACGGCGGAAACAGAAAACTTGTCGCAAATTACACGCTGCAAGGCTCAACGCTGAAAGATGTGATGTGCTACAAAAAGTAATTCTCTTCTACGGCTGGAAAGTACGAAAACTTTCCGGCTGACGATTTCATTCACTTTATTAACTAAACAAATTCAATTATGAAAAAGATTATTGTTTCAATGGTAGCCATCATGGTGGTATGTATTTTCACCTCCTGCACTGGGGAAAGTTTCTTAGATGAAACAGACCCTATTGTGGAGCAAACCGTAAATCGAACCACTTTTGACGAAGAGTCGGAGTGGAAAATCGAAATCATGAGAGTTATGCACAACATTGTGGAAGTTCACAAAGACTTCGAGAACTTTCAGGCCGCTCTTCCCAAAAGTTTGTGCGGAAAAATGATTTCGGGAAAGTTCAACTTTCTCGAAGGTTTAGAAATCATGCGCTATTGGTACGAAAACGATGAATGTTATGATGTTTTGTGTGAGTGGCCTGAGTGGGACACTTTCATAGAAATGTTGCCAACAAGCCTTCTCAATCAGTTTGAATTTTACCTTTGACGGCCGCAAACAAAGTCGGGAGTTTTGCCTCTCCCGATTTTGCTAAACATTAACCCAAAACTTTTAAATTATGGAAATAAGTAAAATAAAGTACGGCGGAAGTTACATTGATGTAATCTTCACTGGCCCATGCTATTTCTTTTTCTCTTCTTTTTGCGGCTACATAGCCATTGCAGAAAGAACCGAAGAAAGCATCGAAAAAGCCGGCTCCGGCTGGCAAGAGTTTGTAATCTATTCGGGTAACAAGCGAATGCCCGACGGGATAGAAAAAGATTGGTTCGAATTGGCCGAAAAGTTCATAAGAAGACAAGAGTGTAAATTTGTCAAGACAAAAGTAAATTTCATTGAGAAAATTGCTGACCTTGACAAGTGCCATGTAACTGTCTCCTACGAACTATAACAAAATCCCTCTGAAACCTAAACTTTCAGGGGGAAACTATTATTCACCAATTATTCAAAAGTTATGGATGCAAAACAAACTAAAAAAGAAATGTTCTTAAAGTTGGCAACCGACATCAAGAACTTGGGTTACAAAGTTTTCGTAAGGTACAACGAATGGGGCCAACATTACGGATGGGTTGTAAATGAAAAGGACGAAATCGGCTATTTTCAGTTTGATGACTTTGGTTGTGGGATAATTTTTTCAACGGTCCACAAACCATGCTATGAGTTTGGCACAGGCTTCTCTCTTGACGATTGGGATGAAGGCCACAGAACTTTCACGCGAGAAATTGTCGATAGATGTTTCATTCATCACCCAAGTTGGGCGAGAGGAAAACTTTCTCAAATCCGCAAGTACACGGCAACGGAATACTTTGCAAACTATTGGGACAAAGAAAACGTTATCGAACTCTAAGACTTTCGGGCGAACTATCCTCGCCCAAAGTTTCAAACTTTAACCAAAACTTTTGAATTATGAGACTAAAAGAAATTAAAACCATTGACGTGTTTACTCGTTGGTGGTATGACGAAGAGAACGGCAACCCCTATTATGCACGAAAGATTGTCGTAAACATCGGCACGGAGAGTGAGAAAACTTTCACCGTCAGGATGACGTGGGGAACCATCTACGGAATAGAGAGCGACCACATCGAAAGATTGCTCAAACTCCCGAAATCCGTAAGTTTCACGAACCACACGATATTCAGGCAAATCAACTACAGAAGTTGCGAAGTGAAGGCCATCCGCTATACCTACCATCCCGAAAAGAGAATCTACAAGGAGGAAGGTCTGCGCAATCCTGAACGTTTCAGGAACTTCTAACAAAAACTTTCGGAGTCTTGCATAACTCCGAAGGTTGCAAACTTTTATGTTTCACTTTTAAATTAATTCAATTATGACAAATTTCATTATCGGTAGAAACTCTACCCAAGTTGCAACTGCTCCATCATTAAAGGAGTCAACCATCGTTGACAACACAAAGTTCTTTGACTGGAACGAGAAAGGCTACGGCACTCAGCCGCTGACTTTGGAGATGCTTGAAAGAACTCAGCACGAAAATGATGTGCAGGGGAATCCCCTCAAAGGAATCTATCACTACGCGCTCATTAACGAAGTTCTTGGCATGTGTCAAGAGTTTGGCTATCAGACGGAAATCTATGACTTGTTCGCAGCGCAGAACCGTGACAAGAACATGCCTGGAGTTACCGTCATTCGTCAGGTTGAGGAACAGTTCGGAGAAAAGGCCGTTGAGGCACACATCCTTCGCCGTGTCTTCGCAAACATTCGCATCGCAAACTTTGACGATGCAGAGACTACGACGGGACTTGCAATCGCCTATCATCAGAAGGGAATCCAAGTTGGTTTTGGCCCACAGGTGAAAATCTGTCACAACCAGTGCATGCTCAGTCCAGAACTTTACATCGCATCCTATGGCGACAAGGGGACTGGCCGTGGCGGTGGCTCTGACATCGAAACAATTCTTTCTACTGTTCGCACATGGCTCATGAATGCACAAAACATCATCGAGACAGACCGCAGAAAGATTGAGCGACTGAAGAACATCGAAGTTCCAGCAGACCAAATGTTGATGATTATCGGCGCACTCACAGCCATGAGAGTTAAGGCCGATACGCAGCGCAAAACTATCCGCGCCAACATGACTTATCCGCTGAACCAGTCGCAGATAACTATCTTCACCGAAGACATGTTAGAGGCATACGAATTGCGCGAGAGAGTCACTGCATGGGACATCTACAACTCGGCAACTGAAATGTATAAGGCAAACCGCATGGACATCCCGCAACTTTTGCCACAGAACCGTGCTATGGTGGCATTCCTCAACGACTGGTTCCAACTTGGCTAAACTTTTCTCTCTTCGAACCTGTGAGAACTTGAAACTCTCACGGGTTTCAAATATTCACCAAACTATCAAATTATGGAATTTACAACTTACAAAGGTTTCAAAATCGAGAAGAGAGGCAACGCCTATCTTCTTTGGGGAAAGAGTTTGTTCAACCCCATTGACATAGTTTTTTCTTCGGGGAAAACAATCGAAGGCTGCAAGAAGTTTGCGAGAAGTTTACTGAAAGCGTTCCATCTGCAAACTTGGCCTGTGTTATTCACCGACAAAATAACTAAGCCATGAAAAAAGTAAAATTGTCGGGTGGCTTTCACAACTCTCCCGAAATAACAATCGCCCTTCCCGAAAAAGTCTATCAAGACTTAAAGGATGAGAAAGTAACGCTTTCTGACCGCCATGTGCTGACTACTTCACAAAGGAGAAAGTTGTCCGCGCATTTTTGCGGAATAAAGGGTTGTCAATGTGGCTCGTTTGTTCGTGCCACAATTACTTTCTAAAGTCTTTCCCATTCCGTAGTCATTTGCCTGGCTATGGGATGCAATTCACCAAAAAATGTATTGTATATGAAAACAAAACTTATTGTGTATTTTATCAAAGGCTTCGACTGCATTGGCCGATTGATAGTCGGAGAAAAACTCGGAGAGATAGAACTTCCCGAAAATTGGGACGAAAAAGGTTCTAATGCCTACCTTGAAGAGTGGGCGAAAGAAAATGGCTATGCTTTGCATAGGCTGACTACTGATATGGTAGGCTACTACTAACACCCATCCCACTTGCATACAACAATGCTTGCGGGAACTATTTTAACCAAAACTTTTAATTATGAGAGAACTAAGGACTAAAAAGAGGATAACGGAAGAGTACCTTCGGCAAGACTTTTGGCCGCACGAAAAATCAAACGGGGAGGTTATTATGGTTTCAGCTGATTTCAAGTATTTCTACCGCCCTGTATGAAAAAGAATGCCGCTGATTAATTTCAACGGCATTTTCTATTATTTACCAAAAACTTTTCAATTATGTACGCAACAATCATTAGAATCCGCGTGTTCAAGAACTTGAAAGATAGTGAACACATCATCCAATACTTGTACTTCGACTACGACCAAGCCGAAAGGGAAGCAAGAAAGATTGCAGACCATCGCGCAAAAGTTAAAGGCCAAAAGTATTGGACGATTGAGAAAAAGAATTACGAGGGAGAAGCCATCAAAACTTGGGTGTTCGACGATGACGTAATGCTCACTCTCGAAAGCGACTTTTGGCTCTACGACATACCATCCGGAAAGTTTTACCTCAAGGGACCTGACTTCGAGACAAAAGTATTCAAAGACCTCAATGAGGCAACGGAGTACATCGAATCGACACAGCCGCGATGGGAAGACTGAAACTTTCGGGAGTGTAAAAACTCCCGATTGTGCAATTTCTAACCAAAAAGTTTTTCGATTATGACTGACGGACAAAAAGCAACCATCGTGCTAAACTATCTTGAAGAGTGTGACAGCACAACAATACTAAATGTTTTAGACTGCCTCCTCTCAGACGAGGGGCTGGTTCTCATTTACGACAACATGAAAGCCGAAGGCATTGATTTGCCTAACGATGGCGAAGACGATGCCTAAGAATGAAAACTTTGCGGAGAAATAAAAACTCCGCAAGGTTCTATTCACCAAAACTTTTGATTATGACAAATAGAAAAAAATGCGAAGATGTCCTAAAAAGGATAAGCGGACAATTAAACAAACAAATCTTTCTCGGATATAGCAACGGAATGGTCTATGCTTATACAAAGTATGATTTTGGCCAATATCATGCTCCGTTCGAGAACTATGTCAAAATGCGAACGCCAAAAGAAATGCTATCTTTCCTGCTCGGCGTTGAAGCGGGAATACAAATAGTGAAGTTTGGTGGCGTTGTTTAAAGGTAGGAGGCGTAACAACCTCCTATCTTGCTATTCACCCCCAAACTTTAGGACTATGAAAACTTTTCAGCAAATCAGCGAACAATGCGAAAGAATTGCAAAACTATACTGCAAAGGTTTCGGCACAAATAAGATGTACGAAAAAGCATCAGAAATATTTCTGAATGCCTATAACGTGAGCGTGAAATAACTCTTCACGCTTTCGGCTAATATTCACTAAAAAGTAACAATTATGGAAAAGAAAGTCTGGAGTAAAAACGGAATGAAACAAATTATTAATAGCGGCTGGAAAGAGTTTGACCGACAAACTAATTGCATAACTACTGGGAATGCTTACTGCAACACCCAATATAGTAGTTACATCAGGCCGTACAAAGAAACCGAGTGCAATGGTTTCGTGAAGCCGCAAGGTGAATTATTGGCGTGGGACTTGCAACAGTATAGACGTTTCAGAATACCCGAAGCAATCGAAGAAGTTTTGCGGGACAAGAACCGCGAAAAAAGTGTTATCCTCTACATGTTCTTCATCACGAACAAAGAAGGAAGGGTTGAGCCTTTCTCGTGGGTGTTGACAGACTACGACCACAACCTTATTACCTATCGTCTTGCTGTGCGTTGGGGACAAAGTTATAACAAACGGATGCTTGCAACACACGAAGCCTTGAAGTACATCACCAACTAAACTCCAAAACTTTGCAGCCATCTGAACGACTGCAAAGTACGATATTAACCAAAACAAAACAATTATGGAAATCAATTATCTAAAAAGAATCTGCAAGGCGATACTTGCTGACAGGTTCAATTACAAAAGATTCCTAAACGGAGGAACTTGGAACGGAGTGGAAATCATGACTTGTCCCATCTTTGTGTCATACGGGAAAATAGGCTATAGTGTCTCAATCATCGGAGAGAACTACGAACTGTCGTATGATTGGGAAATGGGAAAACTCACCATCAACGACGAGCCTTGGAAAGAGTTTATCAATCTTGAATACCTCGAAGAAAATGAAATTAATTCCTGCGGGGAGAAAGAGTTTGAGACATACACAGATGCTGGAGAAGACATGATTATCAATCTTGAAGAAGTTACGAAAGAATCGCTCCAGCAGTACATTGATGATTTCGACATTGACGAAGAAGTTTGGATATGGTGGCAAGATGGGTATGAGGCAGCAAGAGAAAAGACTCCTTTCACCTACCCAAGCGAACAGGCCGATGACTACAAATCTTTCCTAAAACGCTTGCAGAAAATCTGCAATAAAATGCCGTTCTAACCCACAAAAACTATCTGTTTCATTGTCGAAGCAGATAGTTCAAATTACATCAAAAATATGGATTATGACAAAGTTTGAAATGCTACAATGGGGAGTAAAGCACATTGCGGAAAACCATGGGTTTACTTTCCTTAATGAAGAAGACGGAGAACACGTCTTCACCATCTTTGGCAACAACATTCCTACGTTGGCTGACGTGAGAATGATGTGCGAAGACCTTGGCATCGACAAGGAAGACATTTACCACAACACTTTTGGCATCGACATTTTCTTTGGCGAATGGTACTACGAGCAAGGCGACGAGGAAATAGAGTTGTCTAATAGACTTTGGATGAAACACAAAGCCTGACGAAAAACTCTCATTGGTATTGCAGCCGATGGGAGTACGAATATTCACCAAACTAATTCAATTATGAAAATCAAAAAGTTTTGCAGCTCATTGTCTTTCAACACAGAAGACATTGAGTTCACCGACTTTTCAACGCTTGGAATTGTCGGGAATTATGGCTACCGATGCAAGGCGGAATTAAAGAGAGAGTTCGATGAAGACAAACCGAAACAAGTTTCAATCAAAGTTGGATATTGTTTCGGGAAAACTTTGAACCAACTTGAAAAGAACTGCATCCAAGAAATCACAGAGGCATGGGAGAAACACCATGCAGGCAACACGGCAAGAACTTATGCCGATGTTATGTGGATGTAAACGAAACTAACTTGCAAAGTTATTGAATACTTTGCAAGTACGATTATTCACCAAAACAACAAAACTATGGACGTAAGAGAATTAAGCAGAGACCAACTTATTGAATTGAAATGCCAATACATGGCAGAGTTGGTAAACGAAGGCACTTTTGCCGAAGTAATGGGTGTTGAAAACAACGAGCCTTCATACGGAGACTTGGCTGAAGCAGACCAAAACATTTCCGACGAGTTTATCTTTGAGCATTACAACGGCGTACATTTCGTAAACGATGATTTCTTCTGCACAGCAAACTAATCTTCAGCGAGTGTGATTAACTTCACGCTTGCTGGCTAATTGTCTAACCAAATTATAACAACAATGGATAAGTACGAATTACTAAAGAATGAAATCCTCCAACTGATAAACGAGGATGCAGAAAGTTTTGCATGGAGCATGATAAAATGGTACGGCTACAAGAGCCTGAAAACAAATGGAGAACTTTCTGAAATCAAGAAACTCATGTTAAAAGAAAGGTTGATTTAATTCAACCTTTTTTGCTAATTGTCTAACCCAAAAATTCACAATTATGGAAAGAAAAGAATATTTAGAGAGAGTTATGGATGTAAAGAACGACATCCTGGGCGAAATCCGCGAAATCCTTGGAGAGGGGAACACTCATTACTACGCCAACCTTTTCTATGTTCACTACGTGGACGGAGAGGTAGCTGCAACAGAAATCTGCGCAGCCGTTGAAGTGGAAAAATCAGGCTCAATTATCTTCCATGTCAGGCCGGAGGGTGAAAAGGAAACCGAAATGGTTTGCGGAGAATCAGTCTTCGAGTACGAACCAGAATCATTCATGGACATCCTCTTCAACCTGAAAAAGGAAGTTCGTGAAGAAAAACTTTCCCGACTGCGAAAGATTGTCGAAGACGCTAATGGAGAGATAAAGTTTGACGGAAACTTTCAGTTTGACGGAAACGATGGCGAGACAATCATTTTAGACTGCCACCTCAATGCCATCAAACTTGTGGATGGTGTTCTCCACATTTCCAACACCTTTGAAGGAGATAAGTATGTCAACGAAGAATCTTTCATCGACGAAGAGTCTCTCGACGCGGTGATTGAATACGTAAAGAAGACCGTCACCAAGACGTACACGGCAAGAATTGCGGGAACTTTCACACGAACTTTTCAGGTGACTGCCTCCTCCTATGAAAAAGCAATGGAACTTGCAAAGAAAGAATGGGAAAACCATCCCCTTGAGCCAGCGGACGCAAATGGTTATGACATAACCTTGCATAACTATTTCCCGCCGAAAAAGTAATCACAAGACCATTTCGATATTATCCTCGAAATGGTCACAAACTTTTAAACAAAACAATTATGGTAGCATTAACAAACATTCTTAGCAACTACTTTGGCATCGTTAAGATGTTCAACGAAAACGGCGAACCCACGATTGCAGCGCAGAGAGCCGCAGGAAAACTCTTAGACTTACTCTACGACTGCGATGATATGGGGCTTTGCAAAGTCCCCGAAGACGTGGAAGAGCAACTTGAACTAATAATTGGTGTTCCAGTGTAAGTCTTAATCCTATGCCATCTTGCAATGGTGTAGGATGCAAACTATTCAACAATAAACTATTTAATTATGGAAATCAAAAGTTATATGAATGACGGCGCATGCTGGCAAGCACAGTGCGCACTCGCCTACATCAGAGCAAATGTCGAGAGCATTTTGGAAGCATCGTGGTATGATGAAATGAGAAGTTACCTCGCGCAAATCGACATAGGTCGCTTTGAGAATTGCAGAGAACAAGGCTACATCTTCTCAATCAGAAACTATCCCAATTACGACAAGCAAGGGAACTGGGTAGTCTATGAACATCGCAACGTGGACCATGCAATGGTCTTCTTCTTCAATGGGAAAACAATAAACACGCCTACGCTCGATGAAGTCTGCGACAAGATGGATAATGGTGCATACTGCACAAAAAAAGATTTCGGCTACGACATCCCCAAAATGCTTGAGTGGCTGAAAAAGGACATGACGGAATGGGTTGAAGATGCCTACGCCGTGTAAACTTTTCGCCTGGCAAGTTGTTGCGAAACTTGCTGGGTGCAAAACATTAACCAATCATTAGTATTATGTATTTTGACGGAAATTTATCAGTTGAGTTCACCTATGATGGTGAAAAATTTCATAAAACTGTTTGCCCAACTTTCGCTATTGAAGACCAAGAACTAAAAGATTGTTGGAACTACGTCTTTTACAATGACAACGAAACCGTAAAGTTTACTCTTGTCGGCGAATACGACGAAAACGACAATCTTTCAACAGTGGACGCACTTTTTATCAAGGCTCTTTGCTTTTGGAATGGGTGCGAAACAATCATTGATGACATCGACATCGTGTAAATCCTATTACTTGGCAAGTTTTCAATAACTTGCTGGGTGCAAACATTATTCACAACTAAAACCAATCATTATGGAAAGTTTAACACAAGAATTGGCGATGGACTTCATGCATCGCAACGACCCAAACTTCTACGCAAACGACATTGACTTCGCCATCTTCATTGGAGAGTTGTCGGTCAGCGTGGAAAGTATTTGGTATTCCGACAAGGACGATAAAATCTACATTCATTGTGGATGCGAGGAATTTGAGGGAGACCTTGACATTGACTCCCTATCGGAGAAGAACCAAAAGATTTTGCGGAAAGTTTTCCGTGAACACATCTAAAGTCTTCATTTCCGAATGTGGTTTGCCGCCACGTTTGGAAGCAACTATTCACCAATAAAAATACAATTATGAACAAAGCAAACATTCTCGCCATTAAGGCATGGGTCTATTTCACTTTCAATTATTACGACCCGAAAGATTTCATTCGATACATTTGCGATAGAAACGGTCGTCCCGACCTTGAAAAGCATTTCCTTGATAGTTTCAACGAAATCTACGAAAGAGTAGGGAGCAAGGCCGTGATGAATGTGTTTTACTGCTACCTCAGTCCAACAAATCAGGAAGCGTTGGTGGAGTATGCAATCAAAGTATATGCCCCGAATGGCCTTTACCTCACAGAAGAAGACAGGAAACTCCTTGGCCTTTAGCCAAACGAGCAAGGTGCATTTTGCGATGTTCCTTGCCACAAAACATTATTCACCAATTAATCTATTCAATTATGACAGACTTAGAGAAAAACAAGGCCATCTACAAGGCTATGAAAGAAATCGCAAACGAAGTCTTTGCAAACGCGGCGAAAGCCAGCGAAAGTTTGCGGGCGTACATCAAGGAAAACGGAAACCCCGTGTCGCTTGCCGACATCATTAAGAGAAATTCCGCAGTGTACTGCCAAATTGCAGACGTTACGCCATTCAACCGCCAAACAAAGGAGGGTATCAGAACAATCGAGGTCGATACATTCTCCTGCGAGTTCCCTCCGATGCAAGTTTTCGACCTGCTCAAGACCTTCAAAAGTCTTGCAAAGGAAAGTGGCGATGTGGTTTTCACCTACGAAGAGGAGATAAAGAACGAGTTTGTTGGCACAATCGAACTGACATTCGAGAAACCAGCAAACGCGAAAGCGTTCTGCAACTTCGCCGACAAAGACCCAAATAGAGATATGCTCGGTTATATCCTCGTTGAAGTCAACACGGAAAGCAAAGACATCAGCATTGTGGCAAGCAATGGTGCAATCTTGGCCGTAATGTCGCAAAACCCACAAAGCGTATGGAACACTCCAGACGATTTGGATGCAAACTATCAGGCTCTTTTCAGTCCGGTAGATTGGAAGCGTATTTGCGACCATGCCAAAAAGTTTGGCTCGGTGAGTTTCAAACTCTACCGAAAGAACGGAGAAGAGAACCAAGACACGATGATTGCCGACATCAATGGGAATGCAATAAAGTCTTCGCAGATTAATTGCAGATACCCGAACTGGCGCAGCGTCCTCCCGAAAGGAAAGTACAAGCATTTCAAAATCAAGGAGGAAGATTCCAAGGCAGCACAAAAATGGCTCAAGTCTTTCAAGGCAGAACCTTATGAAACGGTGAATGTCTCATTCTACAAAGGTTCTGACTTGGTGTATTTCGACTACAAAGACTTAGACTTTGGAATTGAGAAATCAATCTCATTCCGTCTTGAAGAGCCATCTGACGAAACTATTGGGGTGTTCTACAGGCTCAACATGCTTCGCTCAACGCTTGCTACTGGTTTCTACATCGTACACCACGAGAGAGCAACTTACTTGGACTCTCCGCTGGCCGACATCTTGCTTATCATGCCGTGCCTCTCCGACGATAACATATACGTGCGAAAAGTCGAGGAAAGAGAAGTTTGCATCGAGACAGAAGTCATTGCCGCCTAATTGGCCAACAACACATGTCACACCCTGCAAATGTGGCATGTGGCAAACAATATTCACAAACTTTTATCGTTATTATGATATGTGTCATTAAACCAAAAAATTATGGAAAATAAGAAAGTAACTATTATTGCGACTGACAAAATTGGGCGCACGGAATCAATTAAATTCATCTTTCCGACCAACTTGGCAGACCGACTTTTCAAGGCAGCGGGAATGACCTATCCCGATGGAAGTCCTTGTTCTGAACTTCAAAAAGAACTGAATGAATTGTACGACAACTATAAGATGGGATGGAAACCTGAAATCTCAACTTATCAGTATCGCAAACTCAAAAGTTTCTTCAACCTAATCTACAATAAGTTCTACAATTACAAACTTACAATAGAATGAGCAAAAGAAAATTCATGCTCTGCAAATATCCCACGCAGGGTTTCGGAGAAAAAAGTGGAAAGTTCTATTTACTTGATATGTTCGGGAATAGGTACGACATTACTGACGAATATGACAAAGTGTTAGAGCAGATGGATAAGAGTGTTACAATCAATGGTGAAACTTTCTGCAAAGAAACAATTTCAGAATTAGTAGAAACACTACAAGTTCGGTACGATACCAGCATTGAAAACTGGTAGTCTTTTGAGTGCATAGTCCTGACGAGTCTATGCACTTGCAACGCTTTTAGTTTTTAACCTACAAAATTCAAGTTATGGGAAAAATATTCAAATTTAACTTTGAGGATTGCAAGTCCTTTGAGGACATCAAATTTGAAATCGAGTTTCAGCTGCATTTTGAAACCATCGTCACAGACGAAGAGGATGCCAAGCGACACTTTCAGGAGTGCGAAATCAAAGAGGATGTCGAGACGGAAACAATCTTCAGTAAGAATGTTCACATCGTCACAGAAGAAGGCGAAGAGATTTACTTTGTCCGCGTTTGCTGCCACTTTGTGCCAGGCTACGAAAGCGTGTATTCATACTCAATAGCCTTGGAATGACAAAAGAAGAAGCGGCGGGCATTCCTGAACTGCAAATCCATCCAAATGGTATTGTGGAAGACGCATTCTTCTACAAACTTGCAAAGGCCGGAAAACTTTCCAAAGAAGAAGGTTCTGCGGCTGAAAAAAGGTTGGATCCTTCCGACCCTTGCTACCAAGGTGCGTTGTTTGTGGCCGACCTAATGCTCGAAAACCTCGAAAAGTACGGCGTGCCGTGCGTAGATTGGTGCGAGTAATCTACAACCTTCGTTCTCTTTGCAAAGGACGAAGGTGCAAAGTTTACCAACCATCAAATTGTTTATTATGGATAGATTAGACATCTTTGACTTTCACGTCAACAACGTAGTGCGTCATGAGTTCGACACGCTTGAACACCTTCTCATTTACCCAGATTTCAAGGAGGAAATCATAAGGCTTCGAGAAATCGACGAAATGCTTGAAAAACTTCGGGTAGATGTTCGGAAAAAGGCTTGGGATGAAAGAAAGGCGCGAGGGATGTTTGAAGAATTGTGGCAACCCAGGGGAAAGTAGCCGCGCAGCAACTTCCATTCTTTATGCAAAAGGATGGAAGTACGAATATTAATCAATCCAATTATGAACGAACAGAAAATATCAAGAAAAGACATTGTGAAAGCCACGTTGCTTTCTTTTAAAGTATCATTCTACGACTTTGAAGAGATTGTTGGCATATCGCAAACCTTATACAAGTTCCGTCCGCAAATCGGAAACCGCATATCAAAGATACGCGGGCTGAAGGACGAATTTGCATCGGCTCTCGGCGTACCAAATGTCCGCATTATCGCTCCTATGACCGATGGGAGCGTCGGCATAGAGGTACCAAACAAACAAAGGGAAATTGTTCCAATATCCGACATTTTTGAAACACCAGAGTTTCGGGATGCAGAAATGGCATTGCCATGCGCTATCGGAAGAACAGTCACCAACGAAATCTTCATCGCCGACCTCGCAAGGATGCCGCATCTTCTTGTGGCTGGCGCAACAGGTCAAGGAAAGTCCGTTGGTCTTAACGTCATGCTTATGTCTCTTCTACGGAAGAAAAAGCCAAGCGAATTAAAACTTGTGCTTATCGACCCGAAGAAAGTTGAATTGTCGGCATACGAAAAGATTGCACGGCCTTACATCACGCAAATGGAAGGTTTGCCGCCTGTCATAACGGAGGCAGACCATGCCCAACTCATGCTCGATGGTCTTTGCAGACTTATGGAAAAGCGTTACACCATGCTCAACCAACTTGGCGCAAGGAACATCGAAGAATACAACGCAAGATGCATAGACAAGATGGAATACTACGTCATCGTCATTGACGAGTTCGGTGACCTTGTTATGCAATCGGGTAGGGAAATGGAGAGGCTTATCTGCCGCCTTGCACAAAAGGCGAGAGCGGTAGGCATGCACCTAATCATTTCAACCCAACGCCCTGACACGAAAGTTGTCACGGGCAACATCAAGGCAAACTTCCCGACGAGAATTGCCTTCCGCACCACAACAGGCGTTGACTCTCGCGTCATACTCGACCAAATGGGAGCGGAAAAACTTTTGGGAAACGGCGACATGCTCTATTTTTCGGGAGCAGAACTTGTCCGTGTGCAATGTGCATACGTCAGCACGAAAGAGGTGTGGGACACTTGCCAGCGGATAGGCGAACGTTATGCCGATGCTCGGCCCAAAGTTTTGCGTGTCATAAGACCGCAAGCAATAGACAACGATGACTATCATGCCATGTTCCAAGAAATTTTCAAAAGGTGCGGCATTAAAGGTCTTTACTCTATGTATTAACGCCTCAAGGGGTTTGGCAAGTTGAATTGCCAGACCTTTCCATTCAGCTTCATAATTGAGCAATTTTTGGTGAACGGCGTATGGAATGCAATAATTCCATACGCTACAATTATGGTAAATTTAAAATGGAATAATTATGAAAATTCTTAGTTTTGAACAAGAGTTCGAGAGAGCCTGCCCCGGAAACATTCACCTCATACGCTATATGCGAGAGGCTATCGGGGTGAAGAATGTGGAGTGGGAACACCTCACGACACTCAACCTGTCGAAAGTACGGGAGCATATTTGCTCCATCGTTAATGGGAACAGCGCATGCACTTACCTTGCCATCATCAAGGCGTTCCTTGCAAAATACGCTGACGAGGGCATTGTGCCATGCAAGAACCCGAAGAAAGAGTTGAAGGCGAAGAAAATGCCGTCTCAAAACGTCTATCTCACCGAAGAAGAAATAGACCGTATCGAAAAATACGAGCCTAAAACTTTCTGCGAACAAGACGTTAAGGCAGCATTTCTTATCGAGTGCTACCTTGGTGCAAGACGGTCAGATGTCGAGAACCTGACGGACGAAAACATCGTTGATGGTCGTATCGTGTATGTGTCAAAGAAAACGCATACCGAATGCTCCGTGCCTATCCATAAGAAACTTTTGAAATACTTGCAATACAAGCAGGTCGCGAAGAGGGCGCGTAGCGTTACGAACAGAACCATCCAGCGCATTTGCAAGGAAGTTGGAATAACGCAGGAGGTAAAGTTGTTCTACCACGGCAAATTGGTGAAGAGACCTAAGTACGAGTTCGTGGGTTCGCACACCGCACGAAGGTCTTTCTGTTCAAACCTCGCAAAGAGAGGTGTTGACATCTACACCATCGCAGCACTCGCAGGGCACTCGCAGAATGTGACCATGACGCAGCGTTACGTTGTAACCGACATGGACAACATTTCTGACGAGGCAATGAACTTCTTCAATGGGTAAGAAGCAAAAAAGTGGAGAGCGGCCTTGCAACCACTCCCCACGCAAATTTTAGTTTTGTCGTTGCCGAATTGTCGCAACTATCAAAACGGAATATAAGGCTGTATTCTTTTCCAATTACTATTGTCGGTAATTGTGTAGTTTGCAAACCACGAAGCATACCTCGTAGCATACCGCCTACATCCATCAGGATTTCTTTTCTGCAATTCTTTGTAACCCATGTAAGCATAAAAGAAATCGCATTCCCTCTCAAATCCAAACAAACGTATCGCTTTGTCTAAGCCACCAACTTTCCTCCAATTAGGAAACCACGATGCAACAAACTTTTGGACGCTATATGAAATGGGGCATCCAAGTTCATCTTCATTGACATTCCAAAGGTCTATGCCAATGCCATCAGACGTTCCCATTATCATCAAGAAAAGCCGCAACTTGTACGGATGGTCTCTCACACCGCAGTCATTGCAGATTATCGACAACGTTTCAAACATTGTTTGATGATTTTCAAACGATACCCTGTAAACAAGTTCGCCGATTGTTTTGCAACGTGGAATGCGACGGGTTTCGTCAGGATAAAGTTTGTGCCACAACTTGTCAAAAAGCCTTGCAATTCGCCAGTTAACGACACCGCCAACGCGCTTGTTTTGCACCGCGCCAAGAGAAAGCGCGACAAACTCCCTGTTGTCAAACCATTTCCTTGGATGTTCGCCAAGAAGTTCTCTAAAGGCGGGGATTCTTGCAAAATACCCATCGTCGTAAATGAGCAGACCAGCGATGGCTGCGATTTCCTTGTCGAGCGGGTCTTCGTAGTACGATGGAAGGATGGCGCAAGGCATTAGACTAAACTCTCCGTTTGACTTGTATCTCCTTGCCAGCTCTTTCAGCCAAGGGATGTGCGGCTTGGCGAAACTTGTAAAGTATTCTGCGGCGATGTGCTGCCTCATTGCTTTTCTTTTGCTCAGTTCAAGCGCACGTTCAAACCTTTTCCTCTCTATTCTATCCTTCTCCTTTTTCTCCATCGCCAGCCTTGATGTTTATTCTCACCACCTTGCCTTTGTTGTCGCGTTCATAGGTGGCGTAAAGAATGCAATCCTCGTAGAGCCATTTCCGCATATTCTTCTTGTCAAGCAGAAAGCGAACCATTGCCTCTCCAGCAAGTTTCCTGTATTTCTTGTCAAGCGGAAAGTATTCGTAACTTGGCGATGATAGCGGCGCAGTACTTTTTGCGTAGCATTTTACGCTTGGGACGATGCTGAAATTAAAGTCGTTCTGCAATTTCAGCAACACCTTCAGCGCACCATCAATCTCCGCGCTCTCAATCATTAGCGTGTTCATCTTTTCGCACGTTTAGTTTGTTGAGGTTAATGGTCATTTGCACCATCCTGCTTATATTCTTCTCTCTCATGTACGTTCCTATGTTCTTGGCGTGTACGTTTTGCGAGAAAGCGGGAATGACTGCATACAAGAAATTTTTGTTGCTCGATTGCAGCAACTCAAACATGTCGAGAGATTCCGCGCATGTGAACTTTGCGGCTGCATTTGATGTTGTTACAAGCCGCAGCCTATTCCCATCCAGCCTTGCAAAGTATTTCGTTTCTTGCTTGCCACGTTTGCTTGTGCAAGTAATCATCATGATTGGGGTGAGAAGCAGGTTTATCAGGTCAAGGTATATCGGGCATACAGAAAATCTCTCGTTGCAAGTTCTCCGGAGGTTGTCGCGCGTTCTTTCGGCCTCTTTGTAGTCAAGGCTTACTTCTGCATCCTCAATGTCTTCAGTCAACCATGGACGGCCATCTGTTGTGACCGACATCAGCCTGGTGTAATATCCGTCAACGGCTCCTTCCTCGTCATGGTGGCAGATTACCCAAAACTCTTTTGTCTCGAATTTTTTCAAGAACGTAGTGTAATCGTCGCAGAAAACTTTTGCTTGAGGGAAATCCTTTTTCACTCGATTCATTGAAAGTACGATAATTCCATCGTCTTCGCAGTCCATGCTTTCAAGGGAGAATGGCGTGTATTCGATGCGCTCTCCCCGGAACCATCGTTTCGGCTTGTACGACTTTACGAAACGGATAACACCATGCTTGTCTTCCGATTCCAAAAAATAGATTATCTTTTCCATATCCTAAAATAACTTTTGTTCCTTTAACCTCGCCTTGACGCGTTTCTCGCAAATTTCGTAGTATTTGTCGGAAAGTTCAATTCCTATCCAATCGCGCTTTTCGTCTATTGCGGCGATTATTGTACTGCCGCTACCTGCAAACGTGTCAAGCACCAATTCCCCTTCGTTTGAATAAGTCTTTATCAGCCACCTTAACAATGGGACTGGCTTTGCCGTACTATGCAGCCAATCTTCACTATTATGGCCTTTGGCAAAAGTGATTATCGTTCCAGGGTACTTGTAATCAGACATAACCACTTCCGCTTTTCCAAACTTTCCGTAACAAGTGTTCGTCTGCGCTCCCTCTTGTTTCCCTCGGCTATGATTCCTTTGGTGTGGTCCGGCATAAACCATTTGAGGGTTGTATGTCGGCAACTTCTTGTAGAACACCAGCACTTGCTCATGCTGTCGCATCGGCATGCGCTTGCAGTTGAGGAAATTTGACTTTCGGACTTTGTTCCACACAATATCGTATTTATACCAACTTGGGTTGCTCATTATCAACTTGGCGGCGAACAGACCTTGGCCGAAAAGGAGTATCGCACCATTTGGCTTGACAATGCGCTTGTATTGTTTCCACAACGCTTTCAAGTCAACCTCCTTGTCCCATTGTGCATCGGGATTGCTCTTGTTAAGCGTATTGTACGGAGGGTCTGCAAGCACAAGGTCAACGCTATGGTCAGGTATCTCCCTCATGATTTCAAGGCAATCTCCTTTGTATAGTTTGTTTCTTTCCATTATTTAAAACTTAAAATAATGTCAGTTGTCGTTTCTCTTCCTTTATTCGCTTGCATGCTTTTTCGTAGTATTCTTTGTTGAGTTCAAATGACCATTCAAGCCCGCAAGCCTTTTTCTTTCTTCCGTGTAAGCACGAAGAAATGTTATTCAAAGAAACACCAAAAGCATTTGCTGCTTGAGTAATACTATCAAATGACTCTACTAATATTCCATCTTTAAAGGCATAAACTTTCTTTCGGTGTTTCTTTGCGATTTTTTCTCTATTTCCATTGTAATTAAGATTGTAAGATGGGCTACACCATTCTAAATTCCAAACTGCATTGTTTTGTTTATCTTCATCTTTATGATTTATTAGGTGTTTACCTTCTTCTTTTGGAATAAATGCCAACGCTACAAGCCTATGCACCCTTAACTGTTTACCATGAAGAGAAACAAAAAAATATCCTTTTCTGTCAACACAAGGAGTCAATATTTTCTCTATGCCAGTCTTATTGAAAGATAGGCTCTTGATATTACCATAGTTTGATACCATATACCCACTATGACCGTCTATTACTTTCCATTCTTCTTTCATTTGAAATCAAGTGTTAGTTGAGATTTTTCAATTTCTATTCTTTTAAGTGCTTTCTTATAATACTCTTCATTAAGTTCAAAACCAACGAAATGACGCTTTTCTTTCAAGCAAGCGATAGCAGTTGTTCCTGACCCAATACAGTTGTCAAGTACGACATTACCTTTGTTTGTGAATGTCCTGACAAGATAACGCACCAAGTCAAGAGGTTTTTGAGTTGGATGAATGACATTCCCATCATCACGCCCTTTCGTAAAACACACAATGGACGTTGGAAATTTTTCGTCTGCGATTACAGGTTGTGTCTGCGCATATTCGTTGTAGCATCTATTTGCCCCCCCTTACCATGGTTTCGATAATGTGGTTCGCTTGGCATCATTTGTGGGTTATATGTTGGTAAAGACTTGTAAAACACGCAGATGTCTTCGTGTCTTCTTAGCGGCATGCGCCTTGCATTAAGAAATCCCGTAGGCCACAATTTATCCCAAATGATGTTGTATCTCCACCAACTTCTATTGCTTTGCATAAGGTCTGCGGTGAACATTCCTTGGGAGAATAGGATAATGGCCGCGTTATCCTTAACGACACGCTTATACTGCTCCCAAAGTGGCTCGAAAGGTATTACTACATCCCATTTTGCATGAATGTTGCCTTTCCCAAGAACCCCATACGGCAAATCGCAAATGATAGCGTCTATGCTACCATCCGGGATTTTCCGCATACCAACAAGACAATCCTCATTGTAGATGGTGTCGAGTTCAATCATTAAACAAATCTCCTTGCCTATAAGTGTTTTTTATACGTTTCGCGCAAACATCATGAAACTTTTCGTCAATCTCAAATCCAACGTAGTTGCGCCCGGTGTTTATACAGGCGATAGCGGTTGTTCCACTACCCATAAATGGGTCGAGAACAGTTTCTCCTTTGTTCGTGCTATTCTTGATAAGGAACTGGAATAAAGGTACTGGTTTTGCGGAATCGTGCAAGTTTGCTCCGCTTTTGTCTTTTGGTTTGACATTTGGAATGCTGATTACATCCGAAGAGCCACATTCGTTGATTGGACGCGCTTTGCCCTTTCTAAGAAATAGGATGTACTCAAATTGGTTCATGTAGAAAGCACCCATTATCTTTTGCCCCTTTTCCCAAATCAGACATTTCACGAAATGGAATTTACTTTCATCTATCACTTTCAGGAAATGTGTCAGATTGACATGATTGCACATGATGTAACAATGCGTTCCGTCCTTCAGCACGCGATAGAACTCAGGCAAGTAGTCTTCAATGTTGATGTCGTTATGTTTGAATATTTTGCCTTTTAGCGAAAGTTCGGTGCGCATCATCCCACCGCTATTGCCAGCGTTTCCGCGAGAGGTTATCTTGTATGGTGGGTCGGTCACTATGCAGTCGATGCTTTCATCGGGAATGTCCTTCATTCCAACCAGACAGTCGGTGTTGAGTATTTTATTTAGTTCCATTGTTTTTCAAAATAATTTCGGTTGTTGCAGTTCCTCCTTTACACGCTTGCAAGCAATGTCATAATACTTCTTCTCCTTTTCAATACAGATAAAATGTCGCTTCTCCCTTATGCAGGCCACGGCGAGGCTTCCACTTCCACAGCAGTTATCTAAAATAGTGTCTTGCTTATCCGTGTATGTCAGCACAAGGTAGCGAAGCAAGTCAACGGGTTTCTGCGTTGGGTGATACCCCCCCCTGTCACGGTTGAAACGCAGAATGTTTGTCGGGTATCTTTCGCCTTCGTTTACGGTAACGTGGCCGCATACGCTTGGAGAGCGACTCATCACGGCATACGCTGCATTCCTCTTGTTGCCGTTCTTGCATACATACGGCTTGCCCTTCGTCTTCTGTGGGTTGTACTTCATTTTTATGCCATTTGGAGAGTACGAAATTCCGCCGTAACTGAACACCGCAATGTCCTCCGTCTTTTTAAGAGGGCAGTAGTTCGCATTGACAAAGTTCGTCCCCATTTCCTTTTCCCAAATCCAGTTGTATTTCCACATCTTTATGTTTGAGGAAATAAGGTAGGTTGTGAAAGGCTGTTGGCAGAATAGTACGATTGCGCCGTTTGGCTTGATTATACGGGTGTAAGCGTCCCATAGCGGCTCGAATGGAATGGCGCAGTCCCATTTCATTCCGGTAGTGTTGTAGGGAAGGTCGCAGATGATGGCATCAATGCTTTCGTCAGGTATCTCCCGCATCAACTCCAAGCAATCGCCGTGGTGTATCTTGTCTAACTCAATCATTTCAGAATAACTTTAATTGTTTGGCAGTTGTTCCGTCTTTCATACCGACAATTCCGAAACACTCTTTCACGAAACGTTCGCAACCTTGGTCGTAATATTCTTTGTCTATCTCGCAGCCGACAAAATCGAACCCCAACTTGTAGGCAGCTATTCGGCTGCTGCCGCTTCCAAGCATAGGGTCAAAGATGTTGTCGCCGGACTTTGCGAAATTGTTAAGCAAGTATGCGTATAGTTCAACAGGCTTTTGAGTCGGATGTATCTTACCACCTCGCCTGTTGTCATACTTGAAAAGTTTCGCTGGCTTGTCAAAACTCGTCCAAGCATACTCGCATTGTGAAAAGTTCGGCCATGGTTGCACCTTGTCCCAACATACAAAACAACGTGTCGGCGGCAAGTCAAAATAGTTTCCTCCCCAAATGATTACATTCTCGCAAACTCTGAAAAGTTCGTCAAAGAACTCCCTGGGAGGTGTCTTGTCCCATTGAGAAAACTTGCCTGCAGATTGGTTGAGTATTCTTCCTCTCAACTTCCCCGCGCCTTTGTATGAAGATTTGCGCTTGTCTATTTGTCGTGTGCCTATTTGATACGGAGGGTCTGCGATGCCAAGCGAAAATTCCTTGTCTTTGCAACCTCTCATAAACTCAAGGCAGTCGATGTTGTAAACTTGGCTTGAAGGTTTAATCTTCTTCTCCATCAATTACTTGATAATTAAACGCTTCCAACTTTCCGACGCATTCTCAAAATGAAGACCATTCCGGGGAGTGCCACTATTGATTGCATTCCAAAGCGATTTATGGGACAACCCCAAATGGTCGCAGCACTCTCTAATGGAACTATACACCTTTCCAGTCTCAACGCACAAGACAGGACGCTCCCAATACTTTTTCGGTCTTGTCCTTACCGATGCCGCCAAATCAGCAGGAAGTTCTATCACATCCTTGCAACGCTGCTCTGACTGCGTGATTTCACTTTCAACATGCTTGTCGGGATATTGCTCGAAAGAACGCATGTCAAACACGCAAATCTCGCAATCCTTGTAAAACGCCCTCACCGTCGCAAGGTCATCAAGTGTTTCGGCAAAGTACAAGTTCGCATTCTTGCCATTCACGAAAACAGACACAAAATAGTTATTCTTCATCGAAAGTCAATGTTAATGTTAGTTTCAATGGCTCGTCCTCCCATTTCATAGGAGGGAGGTTTAAGCCGAAAGTCTCCATCCAAGCGACGGTGGAGGAAATAAAGCCGTACATCCTTCCCTCCCAAACGCGCCATTCCTCATTGCGAACAGGACGGCCAAGAAACACGCAGCATTGGCCGCTACCATTGGCCGCATAGTATAGTTCGGTGACAACTCCCATACTCACTTCCCTGTCGAGCCGTAGCCATTCTTGCCGCGATTTGTGTCGGACAATTCGTCAACCTCCACAAACACGATGCCTTCGGTAAATCCAATCTTCAACTGGCCGATGCGGTCGCCAACCTCGTATTTGGGCATATCGGGGAAAACATGGTAGAATACTCCAGACACCTCGCCCCTATATCCTTCATCAATAGTGCTAATGCAATTAGCGAGTACCATTCCCGTCTTCCATATTGACGAACGTGGCCTTATGTCAATGCTCAAGTCAACTTCCATTTCCTCACAAAGTTCATCCCTTTGTATCTCAAAGGCAAGTCCAATCCCATACTTCCATACGTTCGGCGCAATTTCCTCGCACGATGTCGCAACAACATCGTAGCAAAAATCATCGTTGTGCGCTTTCTTTGGAATGACTGCATCGGGATGCAGTTTCTTTATCTTTACTATCATTTCTTTTTTTTGTTAATCGTTAATGATGATAAGAAAACCCCATGCCGACACATTGACATCGGCAAGGGGCAACCAAAACAAATAATGAAAAATACTATTCTTCTTTTTCAAGATGTTTGCCAAACTCCAAAACGTCGCAAATCTTCGTCTTTACGATGTCTGCAATTTCGTAGTCTTCGGTGGTGAACTGATAAACCGCATCGATGATTGCCTTTCGCGCCTCCTCAACGCTTGCAGCCTGGACGAGGTGGTAGTGCGATTTCACCTTCGTCTTCATTCCGCTGCGTGTTTCAGTAATCTCCGGGATGCAGACCTTGACCTTGAAGAAACTTTCGGCATCCGTATTCTCGTTGAAACACACCGTGCCGTACTTCGGCCTTGACATCGCCGTTACCTTGACGGGGCGGTTGGCATACTCCATTTCCTTTGTAATTCTCGTTTCTCCGTCAATGAACGTCGCAGCCTCAACCACGTACTTCTCTTTTTTCTCTTTCAACACTCCGTTCTCGTTGATTTCGTCAAAGGCTATGGTTACTTCAAACCAAAAACCGCTTCTGTTTCTAAGATGTTCCATTTCTTTTTAATGATTAAGTAAAACTATTGTAGTTGTTGTTAAAACAGCGTAAGTTGAACTGGTTTCCCCTTTTCAATATCCATGTCCTTCTCCACATATAGTTTTCTGAACATGTGGTACATCGGGGAAACGACAATACTGTTGCCTGCAAGGCGATAGTGTGAACTGTTTGAAAGCGGACTTCCAAGCAGCGTGTTTATGTCGTTTTCGCCAACATTCATCAGTCTGTAACATTCCCTTGGGGTCAACTTCCTTATCCGCATGGCAACAGGCGTGATGTCCTCGTAGAACTGAATAAGTGCTTTCCTCTGCCAGTCGAACGGCATTTGCATTTGGTCTTTCACCTTGTCGAGCAGTTCCTTCAGCCTTCCGCTTGGCTTCCATTCGTCGAAAATGGCACAAAGTCCGCTGACAATCTTGTCGGGTATCTCTGCACGTTCTTCTTTGCTATTTCGCAACTTGTTAAGTTCCGGGAAGACTATCTTGAACACTTTCAGGCATTCGTCTTGGGTGTGTTCCTTCCCATAAAGTTTTCTGCAAGCACGATAAACCACACGCACTTGCTTATGAAAATCTCTTTTATGTTTCATATATCTCGATTATTGTTGTCATCGTTGCACCATCGGTTCTTAGCAATGTTGCTCCGCCAAACTTGTAGCAACCTGCAAGAATTGTCTTTGAAACTTTTAATTTTTCAGAAGTGTCGTAGTTGTGGAATTTAATGCGTTTCATAGACTTCTGCGCATAGATTGTCTTTGGTTGCTGCGGTTGTCACAGTACTCATTACCGGACCGACAAGCACACCGTATTTCCCTTTGGAGTAAGTCGCTCCTACATCGCCGTATAAGTGCCGTCTAAGCCGTTCTTCTGCGGTTCTCGCCCTTGCCACGCATAGAGCGTTAATACGTTTCATAACAATCAAGGTAAAGCAAATGTGCCATATTTGTTGCTTGAATTGCAGGCGAAACAAAGCGTGTCACTCTTGTTCGCCGTGTGTTGCTATTTGGAAATGAATTGTCAAGAATTGTTCCTACCTCCCACAACTGACATCTTCCGTTTGGAAGCCGTATGAGAAAACCTTCCCTCTTATGTTTCATAAACACAAGAAATGTATGAAGAGTTATATCCTGAAACCTTGCTGCAACCACCAAGCGTAGCAGAAATGCCGTCTGTTGAATACAATCGGCCAGCCATCGAACGATGCTCCCAACCAAATACAAAGCCTATCCTCTTAATCTTCATAGACAATCCTTACTATTGGGCGCATAGAGCCGCTATGCGCAGAAGATTCCGTCAAGCAGTTGCATACTATCATTGGATGGTAATTGCGAATATTCCCCTTTTCGTCCCTTGACCATCCATAAAGCAACAACTTACGTTTCATACGCCACCTTTATTCTTGGCTCAACGCCCGAATGGCAACCAACACTAATGCACGGCGACACTCCCTTTGTGTCAATAACCCATCCGTTTTGCTTGCTACACCAAACATAGCCGACAATTAATATTTGCGTTGATTTATTTCTCATAGATGTGAATTGCTCCTGTGGTGCCCCAATCATTAGTGTACTGGAAATTGATGCGGCCTGTCTTGTAATAGTTGGCTTTGATTGTCCTGCAAGTGCCATCGTTTTTGGTGTTGCAACCAATAAGCCGTATGGGGGGGGGTAGATTTAACGCTCATAGATTACTCCAATGAATTGGTCGGTAGTAAAGCCGCTACCCGTGAACGTATGAATGACATTTGCTATATCCTTTGGATGATAGTTCAATATCTCACCCTTCTTGTTGTCACGGGTGTAGCCGTAAAGGATCCGTCTCATATATCTCAATTACAAGGATGGGGTCTTTGAAATCACGCGCCCTTAACGTAGGAGAATATAACGATGAAATTCTAAACTCGCCGTATGTGCTACGTGGGTTTGGCAAAACCATTTTCTCATGTCTCATAAACTTGTGTGACAAATTTGTTGCCATCGTCGTATCTTGCCGTTATCGTGATGTGCAAGCCGATGTGCCATTGCTGGTTGTAACAGTCAAGGCATATACCGCTAACGAAAGGCACACCGCTTTCAATGAGAGACCTTACCCTCTCACCTCCTTTAAGTTTCATACGCTTTCGTTACAAAATACATGCAATTTGCGTCTATCCTCGCTTTGATTGTACCTGAAACAGAAATATTGTAGATTTGATTGTACGTGTCGAGCCATACGCCGCTCTTAAATGGAATGCCGCTTTCAATAAGTGAAGCGAGGCGTTTGCCTCCTGTTGGTTTATTCTTCATACAACAATGCTATTTTAGGCGAGTTGCAACTTCCAACACCTCTTCCACGAATGCCCTGCCCTGACCTCAATGTTGGCGATAGGCCATCTGGTGAGAAAACGTCACCATTTTGGCCATCGCTTGGGAATACATTGCCCAAACGGATAATTCTACACATTATGTTTCATAGACAACCCCGATACCCATCTTCGGATAATGCGCTACGCTTATCAAATTTGCCGCTCCGATTACCTCGTAAACGGCGGTGATTGTCGGAGCAAGGCCGTCTTTTGTAACTGGCAGTCCTATAAGTCGTTGAGGGGGGGGGGCAGCTTACGTTGTTTCATAAATATAGCACTATGCGCTTTTAGGGTAATGGCGAAGAGTGATGTAGTCCCTTATCGCAGCATCTTCGTATCGCGTGTTCAAAGTGCAAGCAATACCACCCGAACAAACATTCTGCGGAACAATCCTACTGGGCAACAAAGAAGTTCTCAAAATCCTCTTCGTCTTCTTCGTCAAAATCATTCTCTGAAGATGCAGACCTCCCATCTTCCTCAATGCTCTTTTCGCAAAACCTTGCAAGCATTTCGTCGGACAAGAAATACTTTTCGTCAACTTCCTCTTCCAAAACATCATTCAAACAAAGTTCCAACGGCATTTTCTTTGGGAAGAAATATCTTGGGTTTTGTTCGTCTTCAGTTATGAGAATGGAAATCATGTATATCCGTTCTCTATTTTGAGGAACGTTGAAATCAGAGGCATTCAGTACCTGGGCAAAATTTACATATCCGAAACCCTCAAGCCGCCTTTGCCAGGCGTTAAAACCTTTGATGAACTTTTGCTGAACAAGTCCTTTTACATTCTCAAAGAAGACGTACTTAGGACGCTTTAACTCTATGGCTCTCGAACACTCCCATAAGAGCGAAGAACGCGTTCCGCTACCCTCTTCTCCACCACGCTGGAGGCCAGCATTGCTGAAGTCCTGGCAGGGCGAACTCATTGTAAAAAAGTCAAAATCAGGAACTTTGCCCCAATCAATCTTGCTGATGTCACCATAGTTTTCAACGTCACCATGTAACGCTTTGTAAGCGGTAATCGCACTTGGGTCAATCTCGCTGAAGCCAATCAATTTGTAGTCAAATTCAGGAAAGTCGCGTTTCAGCCTCTCCAAAGCAAGGCTTTGACTGCCATAGCCAGCAAAAGCCTCAAATACCCTTAATGGATTGTTTTTGTCGTATTTCATATATGTCTTGGTTGTTGTTAAATCTTTAACTTTTGGAATGCCTCGTTGTTTACAAACACATTCCATTCGTCTTCTGATGTTTTCGGAATCCACTCGGCAGTAATGGTTTTTCCTTTAGCGTATTTCATGCAGATATTGAACATTTTGGCATAGTCTTCGGGAACTTCCCACCCTGCTATCCATCCGGCAACAGCACTGTTGTTCGTCCAAATAACGCATACTGCATCATCATCGTCGATAAATGACAATGCCCATCCAATAGCGTAAATCTCCATTTGGAACTGCCCTTTGTACCGCAAAATCGGAATATTCGTTTCCTTTGTTGGTATCACATCAACAAACTTGGCTGACTTTGTGGCCAGCAACTTTCCATTGCACAAAACCGCAAAAGCGAGGGATGCGGAATTGTCGTAATTGTTATGGCAACCTTTTATGTAAATTGAGTATTTCATCTTTGCTCTTAAAATGGTAGTTCACTATCTGGGAGAGTTTCACCAAATGGCATATCGTCAGCAGAAGATGTTGATGCTTGCGTTTCAGCAAACATCACTTGTTGAACGGCATTATCTCCGCGCCAGCCATAGGAAACAACCTCATTTTCGGTGTTCTTAAAACGGCGGCTCTCAACTTCGTAATACATACCACAGAAAAAGTCCTGCGTTCCCATCATCCTATCCTTGGCAACCTCTATCATATTGCCGTATTCCTGCGCATTTTCAGTAGGACTGAAACGCAATGTCGGGAAAACATCTTTCACTGTCCTCCTAAAATCATTGTTGACGCGATGAACAATGAAGATATAGTCGGCTGCATCCATTATTGCAGACGTTCCGCTGATGTCGTATTTCCGTATGAACGATGTTGTCTTTCTTGGGTGTGCTACAAGAATTACTATCGCCTTGTTCTTTTTCTTGAACTCTACAAGTTGATTAACAAGGTCTTTTTGTTTCTTGTTGTTGTCACCATCAAACACGTCGATGTCAAGAGAAAAAAGGTTGTCAAGAATGAATATCCTAACTCCCATGGAAAGCAACTCATTCATATCATTGAATATCTGTTCCCATTTGTTAGAGTATTCGTTATTGTAGAGAAAGAATTTTCCATCAAGCCAATCATCTATCCTTGTTGATATGTCGTTTGGAACGTAGTAATAATGTCCATTGTTTGCTTGCCGTAAAAAATCCTTTCCAGCAGCGACCATTTGCATCCACGTCTTTAGCACATCCGGCCTCAACTCTCCGCTCCACAATGCTGCTTTTGCCCCCTGTTGGACTGCGTTAAGAATGAGCGAGTTCAGCCACGACGATTTCCCTGAAGCATTTGAGCCGCTGACAACGACAAGTGAACTATAAAACAAACCTTTTGTTGCCTTATCCAATGACATAAAGCCTGTCTTTATATGCTCGATGTCGTTGATATTCACTTTTTGAATATCCTTCATCGAAAACCATTTCTTCCCAAGTTCGGGAGTTTCAGGCTTTATTGTCGGTTCTACGTGTTGCGGCCTTTGTTGTACTTTCCTTTGTTGTTGATATGGTTGTTGTTGTTGTTGTTGGTCGTATGCGTGTGGGTCAAACTTTAACCTTACTTCCCGCCAATCGTGACAAGAGCAGGACTGATGGAAGCACTTGTAAGCTATTGCGCCGTTCGGCATTTCAAAGATTGCGGCATCTGGTGCTTTGTGACCGCTGTCAAAGATGCATTCGGTAAGCACAAACTTTGTTCCTCCACCTGAAAGTGGAACTTCTTTCGCTATACTTATGCCATGCTCATTAATGAACCTCCGCAGGTTAAACTCTTCGTGAGTGCCGTTTGAATAATTGTTGTATCTCCTTACAGGCTGTTCAGCGGACAACTTGTACCTATCGTTGAAAGCATCGAGAAAGTCTTTCCGTATTCTCGTGATTTTTTCGGGTACATAAAGTATCTTCGCTTGCCGATGCGGCCTTTCCTCCGTACTTCTGCCTTTGCGCCCGAAAGAGCCAGGAAGACGAATTATCCTATTGGCATCGAATAGAACATTGTCTATCTTGACATTGCCGTCTGTAAAGTTGATGCTAAGTGTTTCAAGGAAAGTCTTGACTGTCGTTTCCGCTTCGGGTGTGTTCTCCATATCTATCGGGATGAAGATATGGTAGCCGCTTGACGAATCGCACACTACTGGCTCACTAAAGCCATTATCCCTAAGAAATCGGAACACGTTGCCAGCCTTTTTATATGCAAGTGCCTTTTCATCGTTGGTTGAACTTACACCGCTTGGGCGTTCGCAGTCAACATCTATCGGGAGCCACCATCTATGCTCTATGTCCTGCTTGCTGGTCGCAGTGCCCTTGACTTGCTTAAACGAGCCGAACTGTTCTCTGCTTGCGCAGGCACGCTTCACTTCATTGACGGAGAAATAAATGTTGAAATTGTCATAAGGCTGCAACTTCTTAATGGCTTGTTCCACATCGTAAAAATAGCCGCTCCAAGTCCTATCTCCAAGAAGACGTATTTCAAACAGTTCTCCCTCTCGCTTGAAGACCTTATGCCATTTTCTTATCTCGTCAATGTTCATGATTGTTTGTCGTTATTGCTGGACCCATTCTTTGGTTTTTGCGTTCCATATCCAAGTATATTGGCAGTGTGCAACTTTCGCGCCGTTCGGTCTGTTGTCATCGTTGTAGCCATCGTTGAGCATATTGAAATAGCCGCCAAATAGCAAGCATTTCCTTACTGGGTCCCAACGCTGCATAATTCCATCGGTCAGCGGACTATATTCTTCGTCTTCGCCAAAGTTCAACTTGTTATCAGAATAGCATTCCCATGACCTTTGGTTGATGTACGTTTGCAGGTTTTTCATTTGTGGGAAGAAATTCCCTGTCAGGCTTGCCTTTCTTCGCTCTTCGTTTTCTTTTTCCAAGGACGGCATAAGCAAAGGAATGATAGTTTTCCAGTCTTTATGCTTTTTCTTGAAATTTTCAAACTCCGTTTCAAACCCTCTTACTTTGCCGCCGTACTGCTTGTACTTTTTCCTGAAAGTTTCAAAGTCCTTTTCAAGTTCGGAAAGAGTTTTGTCACTATCTCCGCCAACGATTTGTAGGGGGTTAGGGGGTAATATTTCTTTTTCTTTGTTAATTTCTTTTTCTATTGGTAAAGGGGTATGGGGGAAACCCTTTTCTTTTTCTTTTACAATTTCTTTTTCTTCAAGTGCGTTAATCACTGCGTTAGTGACTGCGTTTGAAAAAATGTTAAAAGCATTGTAACTATCATAATCACATATAGTTACAAAAACGTGATTTGCGTTAGAGGCTGCGTTAGCAACTGCGTTAGTTATCGTACCACAAGCAAGGAATTTTTGATGTATTGTTCTGACCTGCTGATATGGTATTCCAGTTGCTTTTGACATACCCCTGTCGCTAAACTCAACCTTCCCGTATGCATCAGCATTGAGCAGCAAACGGAGCATAATCAACTGCTCATTGGGCGTGAACGCTTCAATGAATAACCTGCTTATGTGTATCATTGTTCAGACATCGAAGGTTTAACAATAGCATCGTAATCGCTCACAGTAAGGATTGTAATAGTATCTATCCTATTACTTTCTATCAGTCGTTTTTGCACGAGATAATACCTGTCCCTGCGAAAGCGTTTTCCGCTCGTGTTAAAGAAAACCTTCTCAGTCTTGTACTTGATTGCTAATTGCCCGCGCTC
>Ga0129307_1000388_pt1 | contig 70248 bp, 61 predicted proteins | sample P1105metagenome_FD_94437 | JGI IMG/M metagenome (GOLD analysis project Ga0129307, IMG submission 94437) | Capybara group fecal microbial communities from Wisconsin, USA - P1105 metagenome | ecosystem: Host-associated > Mammals > Digestive system > Large intestine > Fecal | place: USA: Wisconsin...
TAGCAATACATAAGACCCCTTGAAGACGACGAGGTAGATAGGGCCAAGGTGTAAGTGCAGTAATGTACTCAGCTGATGGTTACTAATAGGTCGAGAGCTTTACCTAGTAGGTTGTTATTCCAGGTAAGAACTTGGATAAATCTTCTGTTTTGTGTTCAGTTTTTAAGGATTCTGATTTGGCCCAATGGCTCAGTTGGTTAGAGCGCCGCCCTGTCACGGCGGAGGTCGCGGGTTCGAGTCCCGCTTGGGTCGTTCCTTTATAGGAATGGGGTCTTAGCTCAGCTGGGAGAGCATCTGCCTTACAAGCAGAGGGTCACAGGTTCGAGCCCTGTAGGCCCCAGTAATTAAATATAATTCATGGATGGATTCCCGAGTGGCCAAAGGGGACAGACTGTAAATCTGCTGCAAATTGCTTCGGTGGTTCGAATCCACCTCCATCCATTTGTCTTCGGACATTAACTTAATATCGCGGGATGGAGCAGTCTGGAAGCTCGTCGGGCTCATAACCCGAAGGTCATAGGTTCAAATCCTATTCCCGCTACGCCCAGTTAGCTCAGTTGGTAGAGCAAGGGACTGAAAATCCCTGTGTCTTTGGTTCGATTCCGAAACTGGGCACTTTATTTGAAAACCTTGATTATTCAAGGTTTTTTTATTGCAAAAAAATGCCCACACCAAATATATTGGTGCGGGCTATATATTATATTTCTTTTGGATATACCATATTCCATTGTTTCCTTATGGAATCCATTATTCTCATAACGAAAATCGATTCTGATAAAGGCATCGATACGCTCTCATAACTATTTGATTTTATGCAATCAATCGCTTCTTTAATCTCATACTCATATCCTGAGATTTGTTTTGGAACTTTGATTCGTTTGATTTTCTTATCGTTAGTATCAAATACTTCAATCACCAAGGGATTATTGATATTATCAACTACTATATAGCCTTTATCGCCTACAAATACACCGTGTCTGTCGGAGCGTCCATAAATACTGTGTGTAGTAACGGCCATGGTTCCGTCTTTATAAAAGAAGGTTATGCTTTCCTGAGCATCCACACCGGTATCTGTCATCTGTACACTTGATTCAATTTTATCTATTTCTTTTCCTAAATGCATAAGGAAGAAATTAATGCCATACACTCCAACATCAAGTAAGGCACCTCCTGCAAGGGCAGGATTCATGATTCGCTCATTTCCGTCAATGTCATAAGAAAGGTTTGCTGTTGCAAAAGTTACTTTTCCTATGATACCTGATGATAAAAGCTGATTTATGATTGATCTTGAAGGCATATATCTTGTCCATATAGCTTCGGCAACATACACTTTCTTTTCATCACATAAGTCTTTTATTTTCTTTGCTTCTTCGGCGTTTAAGGTGAAAGACTTTTCACATAATACATTTTTTCCGTTATTAATGCATAGAGCCATGTGCTCAAAGTGATGAGAATGGGGAGTAGCAATGTAGATTAACTCTACATCAGGATCTTTAGCCAGTTCCTCATAAGAGCCATAGGCTTTTTCAATTTTGTAACGTGATGCAAAATCCTTTGCCTTATTTAAATCTCTTGATGCTACGGCATAGAGATTTACGTCCTTCATCTTGATCATGGTTTTGGCAAGAACATTGGCAATGTTTCCTGCACCTAGTATTCCTATTTTCATTTTTATCTCCTCTTAAATAATATATTTAAGATTATAAACCACAGATATTATCGATTTTTTTGATTTCTTCATCGGTAAATGAAAGGTTATCGATTGCCTTGACACAATCAATTACCTGTGATGGCTTACTTGCTCCGATAAGAACACTTGTGATTCCTTCTGTTTTTAAAATCCAGCTAAGGGCATATTGAGCAAGAGTTTGTGACTTATTTTGAGCAAGCTCATTAAGAGCTCTAATCTGATTTCTCCTTTCATCAGAGATATCGGTGGGCTTTAAGAAAACACTGCTCTTTGCCGCACGGCTGTCCGAAGGGATTCCGTCAATATATTTATTTGTAAGTAAGCCCTGAGCAAGAGGGGAAAAGGTGATTATACCTTTATTTAAACTTCTTGATGTTTCTAGCAAACCATTGTTTTCAATGGTTCTGTCAAAGATGTTGTATTTATTTTGATTGATGATAAAAGGAGTTTTTAAATCATCCAAAATCTTGCAAGCTTTAAGCAAGGTGTCGCCATCGTAATTAGAAAGGCCGACATACAAAGCTTTTCCGCTTTTTACAATTGAATCAAGGGCACCCATGGTTTCTTCCAAAGGAGTGTTTGGATCCATTCTGTGGTGATAAAAGATATCAACGTAATCAAGCCCCATTCTTTTTAAGCTTTGATCAAGACTTGCAATGAGATACTTTCTGCTACCCCAGTCACCGTAAGGGCCGGGCCACATGGTGTACCCTGCCTTTGTAGAAATAATCAATTCATCTCTGTATGCATTTAAATCTGAAGAAAGAATTTTTCCAAAGTTTTCTTCTGCAGAACCGGGAATCGGTCCATAGTTATTTGCAAGGTCAAAATGAGTGATTCCCATATCAAAAGCTGTAAAACAGATTTCTTTCATCGTATTAAAATCATCATTTGTACCAAAGTTATGCCACAATCCTAAAGAAACGGCAGAGAGCTTTAAGCCGCTGTTACCGCAGTTTCTGTAAATCATGGAATCGTATCTTGTTTCTTTTGCTATATAGTTATTCATATACACCTCCATATATATTTTTATAATAAACAAAAATGAAGAAAAAGAATACTAAACGAGGAATAATTATGAAAGAGAATCATATAACGACAGCGTAAAATAAAAGATTAAGATAAAAAGCAAAATAAAGCAGTCTAAATTGCACTATTGTTTATATAAAGTTAACCATTTGCGCCCTTAGTTTTCTTGACACTAATTGTTTATACGAAGTAATATAATAAGTAGTTTTAAAGAAATGTGAGGGTAAAATGTCAAGAGGAAGAGGAGGACGCCCCGGAAGGAGCGGAGTTAGAAGTCTACTATTCATAATACTAGGAATTATAATCCTAGGTAAAACCGGAGCACTGGGTGCTTTGCTTGGAGGATTATTAGCAGGAGTGTTACCTATTCTAATTTTCGTATTTGGTATCTCTGCTTTAGCAATCGGTTTGATCACATCCCTTGTAAAAGGAAACAGTTCATCGGATTCGCAAGCCAGAAATAACAAAGCCAACAAGAATCCATACAGTGTCAATTATGACGAAGGAAAAGGTTCTACAGCCACAAATTCGCAGACCGTTGTTGACGGAACTTCTGCAAAAAGATCAAGCGATGTAATTGTTGATTCGGTTGTGGTGGAGCCTAAAAAAGAAGAAAAGCCTGTAGAAGAAACGGTAAAAGAAACCGTTAAAGAAGAACCCATGAAGCATAGGGTTACAGGTAATCCCGACATAGATAAAATGATCGTGGATAAGGACTTGGCGATTCAGGAAATGAAGCGTCTTGATGAAGCAATTGAAGACGAAGTCCTTTCTGAAAGAATAGTTCATTTACAGGAAGTAACGGAGCGAATCGTAAACTATATTATCGATCATCCCAAGAAGAAAAAGCAGGTGGCAAAGTTCTTTAACTACTATTTGCCCACCACAATTAAGCTCTTAAATGCATATGAAAGAATGGATGATGTCGGTATTTCGGGAATGAATATCGACAACACGAAGGGTGCTGTTGAAGAAATGATGGGTACGGCACTTGCGGCGTTTGATAAGCAGCTTGACGCTTTGTATGCGGATGAAGCTTTGGACGTTACTACAGATATTAAAGTTATGGAAAACATGCTTAAGGCTGAAGGCCTTACGGATGATGATTTAGTATTAAAACTTTAAAAGGGAGATATTTAGAATGGCTGAGATGGAATCAAACGTACCTACACTTACACTTGAGCCCACAGAACCTGTGGGAGCCCCCGGTGCTATGGCAGAGATTGCTAAGAGTGCAGTGGAAGAGGATGCGAAAAAAGAAGCAGAAGCAGCAAAGCAGGCTGAAAGAGATGCAAATGCGATTCATGTAAATGAAGATATGCTTACGGAAGAAGAAAAAAAGGCCGTAAACGAATTCTATCAAAAGATAGATATTAAAGATTCAAACATGGTTATGCAGTACGGTGCATCAGCTCAAAAGAACATAGCCAATTTTTCAGAGAGCGCTTTAAACAGCGTAAAGACAAAAGATCTTGGTGAAATCGGACAGGATCTTGCTTCTTTGGTTACAGAATTAAAGACTGTAGGAGAAGTAGAAAAAAAGGGCATTTCCGGTTTCTTTCAAAAAAAGAAACACGAACTTGACGCATTAAAGAATACCTACGCAAAAGCTGAAGCTAACGTAGATAAGATTGTTGCAAACCTTGAAAATCACCAGGTTGTACTTATGAAAGACATAGCAATGTTTGACCAGATGTACGACCTTAACATGAAGTATTATAAAGAGCTTACCATGTATATCGTTGCAGGTAAGAAGCGTCTTGAGCAGGTTAGAGCAGAGGACCTTGAAGAGCTCAGAAAGAAAGCCGAAGAAACAGGTGCTCAGGAAGATGCTCAGGCATATAACGATTTTGCAAACCTTTGCAATCGTTTTGAAAAGAAGCTTCATGATTTGGAACTTACCAGAATGATTTCCATTCAGATGGGTCCCCAGACAAGACTTCTTCAGAACAACGATACACAGATGCTTGAAAAGATTCAGTCATCACTTATCAACACCATTCCTCTTTGGAAGAGCCAGATGGTTTTGGCACTTGGTATCGAGCATGGAAGACAGGCAACAGAAGCTCAGGCTGCAGTTACCGAAATGACAAACTCTTTGTTAAAGAAGAATGCAGATACCCTTAAGATGGCTACGATTGCAACCGCAAAGGAAGCAGAAAGATCTGTTGTTGATATTGAAACTTTGAAGCACACAAACGAACAGCTCATTACTACATTGGACGAAGTAATGAAGATTCAGACAGACGGTGCTCAGAAGAGAAAAGAAGCAGAAGCAGAACTTGGAAGAATCGAAGGCGAGTTAAAAAAGAAACTCATGGAATTAAAGGGCTAATGAATAAGAGTCGGTGCGAAAGCATCGACTCTTTCTATTTAAGATAATCTTAATCATTGTTAATAAGTTTTACACTTTAAATTTTTGAAGGTTCTGATATCATAAGGGCGTGAGGGACTAATTTCATAGTAAATAAAGAGGGAGATATGAGATGAAAAACAAAATAATCAAAGCCTTATCTATTGCAGCTATTGTCCTTTTAGGTGTATCTTTGGCAGCATGCGGAAAGAAAACAGAAACGAATAATAATTTAAGTGATATCGTTTATGTTGCAACACATGAAGACATGGGTTTTCTTGGTGAAAACGAATATTTACAGGCCAAAGCATTTAAGGGCGATTATATCTATGCTGTTTCAGCGGTTTATGATGAAGAAACCGGAAAGTCTGAACTTAAATTCCACAAGTATAATTTTAATACAAAAGAAGACAAGTCAATTCCTTTGGAAGTGGATAACAAGGGAGGAATGAACGTAAACTGTAGTTTTTTGGCAGTTAATGACGATGAATCCTTTTCTACACTTATGACCTTTTATAACCTTGATGGAGACAAAAGCGCGAATTCTATCATAAACTTTTCAAAAGACGGAAGCATTACCGGAGAAAAAGAACTTAATAACGTATTTGGTAACAACGAGACTAATTTTTATTTAAATACTTCATGCGTAGATAAAGAAGGAAACTTCTATTTGTGCAGTGATAATTATTTGGCTGTATTAAATCAAAACGGTGATGTACTTTTTAATACCGATACAGGTAATTGGATAAGAAATATAATAGCCGGTGAAGACGGGAAAGCGTATATTACAACATACTCTCAAAGCGGAAACGGTTTGGTGTTAAAGCCTTTTGATTTAAAGACAAAATCATTCGGAGAAGAAATATCAGGTATCGGTGATTGTAACGGAATGATTTTAGGAAAAGACAATAACATTTATCTTTATACCGACTTAAGTGCATTTAAATTTAATATAGATAAAAAAGAAAAAGAACATTTGTGGGATTGGGTCGATGCAGATGTATATGCAACTTACAACGGCGAATTAATTGCAAACGAAGACGGAACTTTCACATATTTAAATCAGGAGTATTCCGAAGAAGGAACAAAATCCGAAATCATAAAGCTTACTCCAAAGAAGAGATCTGAGGTTCCGCAGAAGAAAGAAATAGTACTTGGATGCCAGTATCTTAACTATGATACAAAGCGCGCCATTGCAGATTTTAACAGATCACACGATGATATAAAGGTGATTCCTAAGCCTTATAATGAAATTGTAGATGATTGGGATGAAGCTCAAAAGAGATTTGATATGGACATTTTGGCGGGAGATGTTTTTGATATAGTAAACGTCGATGTCTTCAATTATTCGAAATACGCTAAAAAAGGCATATTTGAGGATTTATATCCCTATTTTGAATCGTCAAAAGATTTTAGTAAGGATGATTTCTTTGGAAGCGTACTTAGCGGAGCAGAGTATGAAGGTAAACTTTATGCACTTCCTGTAGCGATTGAATTACAAACTATGATTGGCAAAAAGGGAGTAATAAAGAAAAATCCTACAATCATGGATTATATAGAATTAAGGAAGAAGTATCCCGATAAAGCCTTTTTTGACGGCGCAGCCGCAATGGATGTTTTAAATCAGATGCTTTTGACATCCTTTGATGAATTTGTAGATATTGAAAAAGGTGATTGTAAGTTTGATACAGAAGAATTCTACTCTTTACTTGATTTTGCAAATACATTCCCTAAGGAAATAGATTACGATAGTTTCCAAATGTATGAAGGCATAAAGAAGGGTGATGCATTTTTTGCTAATGCATACATAGGAAGCTTTTCTGATTACCAGTGTATTATGGATATGTTTAAACAGGATGGCGAAGTTGTAGGTTATCCTTCAAATGACGGAAACGGAACCCGCATGGTGTATTCAACCATGTATGGAATCTGCAATAAATCCAAGAATAAAGATATTGCATGGGAAGTGATCGGCGGATTATTGCAATGTGTCGGAAGTGATTATTCTTCTTATGAATTTCCTGTTCTAAAGAGCAAATATAATGATATGATAGAAAAGGAGATGAAACCTGAAACCTACAAAGATGAAAACGGTGTAGAGCATGAAACTCCCAAGATGTCTATGTCATTTGGCGGCAGTGAAGTGTATGAATATTACTATGCAACGCAAGAGACAGTAGATGAGATTACTGAATTACTCAATTCAGCAAAAGTATCTGCAGGTTATGATGAAACGGTATTTGGAATCATAGCTGAAGAAACAGCACCGTTCTTTGAGGGACAAAAGACGAGAGAAGAAGTAAGCAATATTATCCAAAAGAGAGTAAAGATTTACTTACAAGAAAAGAACTAATAGGCATTAATAATGAAATTTGGAAACAAAAGTCAGTTAAAAAAGAGAGATAGAAGAACTAAGGTTGGGGCCATTGGATTTTTGGCCCCCAGCCTTATTGGAGTATTTCTCTTTTTTATTTTGCCATTCTTTGTGGTTATATATTATTCAATGATAGACAACCCTGTATCCGGGGAATTTGTATGGTTTGAAAACTTTGTAAATGTATCAAAGAACGGAGCTTTTAAGCTTGCGGGAGCAAACACGTTAAAGTTTTCATTTATTGCAATGCCCTTAGCGGTAGTGCTTTCTTTATTGCTTGCAATAATGCTTGATAAAGAAATACCTCTAAGAAGTCAATTCAGAACCTTTTTCTTAACACCCATGATGGTGCCCGTTGCATCAATTGTTTTGATTGTGCAGGTAATGTTTCATTATAACGGTGCGGTGAATGATTTTCTTGGTGCATTCGGTGTGGCAAAAACCGATTGGCTAAAATCGGATTATGCTCAGGTAGTAATAATATTTTTGTTCCTATGGAAAAACTTAGGATACAATATGATACTTTTCTTGGCGGGGCTTGAGTCTATACCGAAAGAACTGATGGAAGTTGCATACTTAGAGAATGCAAACAGCTGGCAGATTTTTTGGAACATTAAAATAAGATATTTATCACCCACAATTTTGTTTGTGACGATTTTATCGCTTATAAACTCATTTAAGGTATTCAGAGAGATTTACCTTCTTACGGGCGGATACCCCTACGACGCTTTGTATATGCTTCAGCACTTTATGAACAATACATTTAAGTCTCTTGATTACCAGAAGCTTTCAACAGCTGCTATTATAATGTCGTTTGTGATGATTATAATAATCGGAATATTATTCATTGCTGAGAATAAGTTCGGAAAGGATGTGGAAGAATGATAAAGAAATGGTCTTCACTTCCTAAACGGCGAAGGAATGAATTAATTCAGATTGGGATATTTACAATACTTGCAGTAATATTTGCGTTTATCTTTTTAACGCCGATTGTTTTGACTATAACGAATTCATTTATGTCACAAACGGAAATAAACGCAAATTACGGAGCTGTTTTTGCAAAGACAGAAAAGGGCGGAAAGGTGTTCATTTCGGAAAAAGTAAATCTTCACTTTATTCCGGATATAGTATCTTTCAGCCAGTATATAACGGTTTTGTTTAAGAGCCCCGATTACTTGATTAAATTTTGGAATTCGGTAATATTGGTAGTGCCGATAGTTGTATTCCAATTGGCGGTTGCCTTGTTTGCGGCATATGGATTTACAAGAGCAAAAGGAAAGTTAAAAGAAATTGTTTTCTTTTCATATATAATCCTAATGCTTATGCCTTACCAGGTTACGCTGGTGCCAAACTATTTGGTGGCTAACTGGCTAAAGATTATCGATACAAAATGGGCGATATGGCTACCGGGTATCGCGTCACCATTTGCGGTTTATCTTCTTACAAAGTTTATGAGAAGAATACCGTCATCATACATAGAAGCGGCTCAGATTGACGGAGCGGGCGAATGGCAGATTTTTAGAAAGATTTGCGTGCCTCTGTGTAAAAGCTGTTTATATTCGGTAGCAATTTTAGTGTTTATAGATTATTGGAATATGGTTGAGCAACCTTTGATTTTGCTTAACGATCCCGAACAACATCCACTGTCTGTTTTCCTTTCTCAAATAAACAGCGGTGAAACAGGACTTGCTTTTGCAGTCGCAACAATTTATATGGTGCCCGGCCTTTTGGTATTCTTATACGGAGAAGATTATCTCGTAGAAGGTATCATGTACCAGGGCGGTATCAAGGGTTAAAGGAGTAATAATTATGGAAGACAAAAGAAAGCGAAAAGAATGGATAAAGACATTTGCCATCATATTTTTGACGGTATTGTTAATACTGACGTTCTTTTCAAAAACAATTCAAAATTACTCACTTCCGGAAGTTGCGGCGCAATATACAAACTCGGGAAGCATAACAAATAAGATAAGAGGACAGGGCGTTGTGGAAACATCCGATCCTTACAGTGTGGTGTATAAGCAGTCTCGTAAGATTGAAAGCGTAAAGGTAAAAGTCGGCGACGAAGTGGAAAAAGGTGATGTGCTTTACGTTTTGGAAGAGGGCGAGAGCGAAGACTTAAAGCTTGCAAAGTCGGAACTTTTAAAGCTTGAAAATGATTACAGAAAAGCAATTATCACAGGCGCTGTTCCTAAAAAAATCACTTCAGCGGTTGAAGCGGGCCAGGAGATTTCTTTTGAAAACAGCCAGGCAAAGATTGAAGCCGCACAAAACAATATAAACGCCTACAAAGCTCAGCTTGAAGAAGTAAACAGACAGATTGAGCTTTGGACAAACGGTAATGCAGATTCTTTGGAAGAAAGAAAAGATTTGCTTGAAAGACAGGATTGGCTTGAAAAGCTTACAATTCAGAAAGCTATCGAAGAAGCGGATGTAGCAAGCGCTCAGGCCGATGTTGAAAGAAAGAAAGCGATTCTTGATTCATATCCCGCTAAAGATACAAGCGGAAACGATGTAACGGGCAATGATCTTACAAATCGTAACAACGCTCAAAGCGAATACGACAAAGCAAAGAAAAATCTTGAAGAGCAAAACAAACAGCTTGTAGATATTACCACTCAGCTTGCTTATCAGCAGGCCAACGTAGACAGCTCAAAGAAAAAGCTTGATGATAAGCTCTCTGATTTAAACTACCAAAAGAGCACATTAACATTAAAGCTTACAGAAAGCGAAGATAACTTAAAGAAACTCACAGATGACATTACAAGTCAGCTTGATGTGGGAGAGCAGTACAAAGAAATTATCAATAAAAGAAAAGAAGTTGAAGAACTTGAAAACGAGCAGGGAGGAGCACAGATTACATCTCCTGTAAGCGGAAGAATTCTTACAATGAAATATGTTGCGGGAGAAACAATTCAAAAAGGTGAAACCGTATCCACTATACAGGTAGCGGGAAAAGGATTCACACTTTCAATTGTTGTGCCAAACGAACAGGCTTCTTTGGTTAGCAAGGGCGATGAAGGTGAAATCACAAACTCATGGTGGTATTCAGATATTCATGCAAGAGTTTCTTCCATCCGCCCAGATGATACAAACCCTGCAACAAGCAAAAAGATTACCTTTGAAATCGAAGGTGAAGTGGAAAATGGACAGACTTTATCCGTTACAGCAGGAAGCAGAACGGCAAACTACGATGTAATAGTTCCAAAGAGTGCTGTCGGTGAAGATAATAAGGGTAAATATTTATATAAAGTCGTTACAAAGAGCACACCTTTGGGAAACAGATATCAGGTAGAAAGAATTGACGTAAAGGTGCTTGCTGAAGATGATACGGTTTATGCCGTAAGCGGTGCTTTGGAAGGATGGGATTATGTTGTTACTAAGGCATCAAAGCCCATCGAAGACGGAACACTTGTAAGACTTAAGGATTAGTGAATGGATTATTTACGAGAGGTTTTTGATAAAAAAAGAATAAAGCTTCTTATTTCGGCCGGAATAACACTTACAGTCGGTTTGATACTTGTACTTATCGGAGTAAAAGTTTCAAATTCACTCGTAGATCAAAACTTTGCAAAGAGATGGGTGAAGGATGATTCTTATGCACAGGTCACCGCGTTCTTTTCAGAGTTAGCGGACTTTAGCGAAAATAGTGCAAAAGAGCTTGAGTATAAAATAAGCAATAAGCTTACGGAAGAATCATTTACGCCCGAAAACGAAGACTCCAGATTATGGGTTTCTTGCTATTCTGCAATCGGTAAGGTGGAAGTTTTTTCAAAGAGCAGATCTGCTAACGTAAAGGCCATTGGCGTGGGGGGAGATTTCTTTATGTTTCACCCCAAAGACCTTATAAACGGTTCTTTGTTTAGCGGTGATACAATGATGAAGGATCTTGTGGTTATAAATGAAGATACTGCATTTGAACTTTTTGGATCCAATGACGTAGTGGGTCAGGCAGTGGAGATTGGCGGAGTAAGGCACATTGTAAGCGGTGTAATTAAAAGAGAAGAAGGAAGGCTTAACGATTTAGCCGGAAACAATGAGCCCACAATGTATATGTCTTATGAAGCTTTATCAAAAAACGGAAAGGTTTCTTATATCAATTCATTCGAAGCTTTGCTTCCAAACCCTTTGACAGGATATGCAAAGGATATTTTAAAAAAGCAGATTAAAGTAGATGAAAACAGATTTGATGTAATTGAAAACTCTCACCGTTTTAAATGGACAAAACTTTTGGTTAATATAAAGAACTTTGGAACAAGAAGCATGAATCCAAAGGGACTTGTATATACATATTGGGAAAACATTGCCAGGGGAATAGAGGATTATTTAACACCGGTAACGGTGTTGGCTTGCTTACTGTTTCTTTATCCTTGTGTGATTGTTTTATACGTGATTAAGCGCGCATGGAATAAGCGAAGGATTCACAGAGCAGACGTAAAAGACTTTGCACAAAGAAGACTCGAAGAGTATAGAGAAAAGCGTAAGCTTGCCAAGAGAGGAGACGAGTATGAAGAAATTTAGCAAGGTGATGGTTTGCTTTCTTCTTATAGTAGCTATGGTGTTACCCACCGTTGGCTGCGGTAAAAAGAAAAGAGATGCCGTTACAATCGACAAAAACACAATTTATAAGGAAGATGAAATTAAAATAGATTTTCCTCAGAACTTTCATGTAGCAGGAATGAGTGTAAAGGACGGAAGAATCTTCTTTACAGCTTCAAACTATGAAGATTTCGACTACGCCAAATACATTTGGGGTAGCGTAAATATAGACGGTTCCGACATGGTAACAAAAGAGTTTGAAGAAAACAACGTAGCATGGATTGATCGTTTTGTTCCAATCGGAGGCGGAAAAGCATTGCTTTTCTATTCTAAGTCAAGCGGAAGCTTTGGTGATGGCGGAGAGATCGGAATTCCCGAAGACCCGATTTTATACACTGCACTTAATGAAGACGGAAAAGAACCCGGAGAAGATGAAGAAGCTTTAGAAAACACAGAAGAAGCTTCTGAAGAAACAAAAACAGCAGGTGCAAGTGCTTCTTCGACTGAAAGCACTTCTTCAACCGAAAACGCTTCGGAGGATACAGAAACTCAAGATGCCGATGCCGGTGAAGAAGATTATGAAGAGTACCGAGAAACATATATGGTAGATTTGGTTGATGAAAAGTGTAATGTTATCGCATCAATCGATATGTCGGAAGCATTGGATGTTACATGGGTTGACAGTATAGTTCCTTTAGAAGACGGCACAATTTTGGTATCCGCAGGGGACAAGATGTTCCTTTTGGACCAGGATATGTCTGTGTTAAAGAAAATTGAAAACTTATCACAGTACTATTCTTTCTATAGCTTAAAGGATGGCTCCTTAATAGCGGCATATTGGGGAGAAAAAGGAAGAGAATACTCATACTTTGATGTAAAGAAAATGGCTACAGGTGACAAGGTTGAGTTTGGATGTGATATTTCAAATTACACTGTGTTACAGGGATCTACAGAGTACGATTTTTATTTAAGAGATTCCATTCAGGTTTATGGCTTTAATAAAGCGGATACCGAACCAAAGCCTCTTTTAAACTTTGTAAACTCGGATATTCCCACATCATACTTTGATATCTTTACATCAATGGGAGACGGAACATTCCTTGGCTCATATTACAATTCAGAAGGAAATGTTAAGATTTGTAAGTATACAAAGGTAAATCCCGAAGATATCGTTGATAAAGAAGTGCTTACACTTGGCTGCATGTGGCTTGATAATACAGTAAGAGAAGATGTAATCAACTTTAACAAGACAAACGATAAGTACAGAATTACATTAAAAGATTATTCAATTTACCAGACAGAAGATAATTACGGTGCAGGGCAGGAAAAGTTTAACTCTGACGTAGCATCAGGTAACGGTCCCGACATTATTCTTACAAATGATATGAAGACAGTAAATAACTGTATGTCAAAGGGATTGTTTGCCGATCTTACAAAATACTTGGAAAACGATCCGGAAATTGATGTAAACGATTTGTTCCCCAATATTTTGAAGGCAGGATCTTACAACGGAAAACTTTACGAAATAATTCCAAGCTTTTATGTTTCTACTTTGGTGGGAAAGAAATCTCTCTTTAACGGAAAAACATCTTGGACAATGGAAGAGTTTGATCAGTTTAGAAAATCGCTTCCGGAAGGCATGAGCTTATTCACCGGAGATATGACCAGAGAGAGTGTGCTTAATCAATTTACCGCGATGTGTGCGGATGATTTCATGGATGTTACCAAGGCAGAATGCTACTTTGATACTCCTGAATTTATATCATTACTTGAGTTTGTAAAAGAGTTGCCGGTAAACAGTGATGATTATTGGAATAACTACGATTACTCAAAAGAAGAGGCATCCTACAGAGAAAACAAGACTGCATTATACTTCTATACATTGTCTGATATAAGAGATTATAACCGTATACTCAAGGGAACATTCGGTGAACCTGTAACCTTTATCGGATATCCCGTTAAAGAAGGAAACGGTTCCTGCATACAGTTTAATTCAGCCTTTGCAATTTCTTCAAAGTGTCCTGATCCTGAAGCAGCATGGCAGTTTGTAAGAAAGTATTTACAGAAGGATGTAATTAAGAATAATTACTGGGGAATCCCCGCTTCTATGTCATTGTTTGATGAAATGGGCGAAGAAGCAACAAAGAAGCCTTACTATATGGACGGAAATCAGAAGATTGAATATTCCGATACAGCACTTATAAACGGCGAGTGGGTTGACATAGACCAGATTTCTGCTGAAGAAGTCGCAGAGCTTAAAGACTTCATAATCACAGTAGAAAAAACAGGTACATATCATGACGATATTGTTTCGATAATTGCTGAAGAGGCGGCTCCTTTCTTTGAAGGACAAAAGTCAGCGGAGGATGTTGTTAAAATTATTCAGTCAAGAGCATCCGTATATCTTAAAGAAAAGCAATAAAAAGTTGTATGGGAAATATTTTTAAGGGTGGACATTTGTCCGCCCTTTTTTTATCATAAAAATAGCAATAAATGAAAAATAAATACCCATAAATGATTAGCGAAAACAATACAACTTGGATAGAATGAAATTAAGTGGAGGTATGCATATGTATTATATCGGAATTGACCTTGGAACATCTGCAGTAAAACTTCTGTTAATGGATTCAGAAGGAAAAATCTGTAACGTTGTTTCAAAAGAATACCCTTTGTACTTTCCTCATCCCGGTTGGAGTGAGCAAAAACCTGAAGACTGGTATGAAAAGAGTATTGAAGGCTTAAAAGAGCTTACTAAAGACGTAGACAAATCAAAAGTTAAAGGTATCAGTTTTGGCGGACAGATGCACGGTCTTGTTATCCTTGATAAGGATGACAATGTTATCAGACCTGCAATCCTTTGGAACGACGGACGTACCACAAAGGAAACAGACTATTTAAACAACGTTATCGGAAAAGATAAGTTGTCAGAGTACACCGCTAACATTGCGTTTACAGGATTCACAGCACCCAAGGTGCTTTGGGTAAAAGAAAACGAGCCTGAAAACTTTGCTAAGATAAGTAAGATGATGCTTCCTAAGGATTATCTTGCATACAAGCTTTCCGGCGTACATGCAACAGATGTGTCGGATGCTTCCGGAATGCTTCTTTTTGACGTAAAGAACAGAAAGTGGAGCAAGGAAATGTGCGACATCTGTTCCGTAAAAGAAGAGTGGCTTGCTAAGATTTTTGAAAGCTATGAAAAGATTGGAACATTACTTCCTAACGTAGCTAAAGAATTAGGATTCTCAGAAGACGTTGTTATTGCGGCAGGCGCAGGAGATAATGCGGCAGCAGCAGTTGGAACAGGAACTGTCGGAGACGGAAGATGTAATATTTCACTTGGTACAAGCGGAACAATCTTCATCTCTTCAAAGAACTTCGGTGTTGATAAAAACAATGCACTTCATTCATTTGCACATGCGGACGGAACATATCACTTAATGGGATGTATGCTTTCCGCTGCTTCATGTAACAAGTGGTGGATGGATGAAATAATCGGAACCAAGGATTATGCTTCAGAGCAAAAGAACATAAATAAGCTTGGCGAAAACCATGTTTACTTCTTACCTTACCTTATGGGTGAAAGATCTCCTCATAACGATCCTCAGGCAAGAGGAACATTTGTGGGAATGACAATGGATACCACAAGAGAAGACATGACTCAGGCAGTTTTGGAAGGTGTTGCTTTTGCACTTCGTGATTCATTTGAAGTTGCTAAGTCTCTTGGAATCAAAATTGAACGTACAAAGATTTGCGGTGGCGGAGCAAAGAGCCCTCTTTGGAAGAAAATGATTGCAAATATCTTAAACATTAAGGTAGATGTAATTGAAAGCGAAGAAGGTCCCAGCATGGGAGGAGCAATGCTTGCAGCGGTTGCGGCAGGTGAATATGCTTCCGTTGAAGAAATTGCAGCTAAGTTTGTGCATGTGGTTGACACAGTAGAGCCCGAACCCGAACTTGCAAAGAAGTACGATGAGAGATATGCTCAGTTTAAGGAAATATATCCGGCATTAAAACCGGTATTTCAAATTATAAAGTAATCTATTAATGCGGTTAGATTTGTGTATTGGAATGAGATTCCATACCTAAAAAATGGAGGATAAAAAAATGAATAACATGAACAACATTCCCCAGGTAAAGATTGGTATTGTTGCTGTTAGCCGTGACTGCTTCCCTGAAAGCCTTTCAGTTAACAGACGTAAAGCGCTGGTTGACGCTTATACCAAAAAGTACGGAAAAGAAGACATCTACGAATGCCCCGTTTGTATCGTAGAGAGCGAAATCCAGATGGTTGAAGCTCTTGAAGATATCAAGAAGGCAGGATGTAACGCACTTTGCGTATACCTTGGAAACTTCGGACCTGAAATTTCAGAAACATTACTTGCTAAGCACTTCGACGGACCTAAGATGTTCGTTGCAGCAGCAGAAGAAAGCCAGGGCGACTTACAGGACGGCCGTGGAGATGCTTACTGCGGTATGCTTAACGCAAGCTACAACTTAAAGCTTAGAAGCGTTGGCGCTTATATCCCTGAATATCCTGTTGGAGATGCAGAAGATTGCGCTGATATGATTCACGACTTCGTTCCCGTTGCTCGTGCAATCAAGGGTCTTTCAGAATTAAAGATTATTTCTTTTGGTCCCAGACCTCTTAACTTCCTTGCTTGTAACGCTCCTATTCAGCAGCTTTACAACCTTGGTGTTGAAATCGAAGAAAACTCAGAACTTGACTTGTTTGAAGCTTTCAATAAGCACGCAAACGATCCCAGAATTCCTGCTAAAGTTAAGGAAATGGCAGAAGAGCTTGGTGCAGGTAACAAGAAGCCTGAAGTTCTTAACAAGCTTGCTCAGTACGAACTTACTCTTCTTGACTGGGTTGAAGAACACAGAGGATATCGTAAGTACGTTGCAATCGCAGGTAAGTGCTGGCCCGCATTCCAGACACAGTTTGGATTTGTACCTTGCTACGTAAACAGCCGTCTTACAGGAATGGGAATTCCCGTATCTTGCGAAGTAGATATTTACGGATGCTTATCAGAGTTCATCGGAACATGCGTATCAGACGATATTGTTACATTGCTTGATATCAACAACTCAGTTCCTAAGGATATGTACAAAGAATCAATCGAAGGCAAATTCGATTATAAGTTCACAGATACATTCATGGGCTTCCACTGCGGTAATACATGCTCAAAGAAGCTTGCGTTCTGCGAAATGAAGTACCAGAAGATCATGGCTAGAAACCTTCCTATCGAAGTTACCAACGGAACACTTGAAGGCGATATCGCTCCCGGCAACATCACATTCTATCGTTTACAGTCTACAGCAGACAATAAGCTTCGTGCTTACCTTGCAGAAGGCGAAGTACTTCCTGTAGCTACAAAGTCATTCGGTGGTATCGGCGTATTCGCTATCAAAGAAATGGGTAGATTCTATCGCCACGTACTTATCCAGAAGAACTTCCCTCACCACGGTGCCGTTGCATTCGGTCACTACGGAAAGGCTCTCTTCGAAGTATTTAAGTACATCGGAGTACCGGTTGAAGATCTTAACTACAACCAGCCCGCTTCATTACCTTATCCTACAGAAAATCCTTTCAAATAAGGTAAATAGGTATTAAAAAAACGGCTCACATCACATATAATTGTGGTGTGAGCTATTTTTATTGGCTGCAACCGACAAATGTAAACCGCCGGTTGACAAATTGGCAAGGCGAATTTATGGCATGCAACCGTTCAATTTGTTATGTTTATACCAGCTTAAGCGTGAACAAATAAACCAACAACAAATAGAAAGGAATCAAAAATGATACTTGCAGATAAAATTATTAATGAAAGAAAAAGATGCGGATGGTCGCAGGAAGAATTGGCTGACCAGTTATCGGTTTCAAGACAATCAGTTTCAAAATGGGAAGGCGCACAAGCAGTTCCCGATTTACAAAAGATAATTAAGATGGCTGAGCTCTTTGGAGTAAGCACGGATTACTTATTAAAAGATGAAATAAGCGATAACGGGTATATAGAAGAACGTCTTGAGGGAGCGGAGATTTCTAGTATAAGAAAAGTTTCAATGGAAGAAGCAAACGCATACCTTGAATGTGTAAAAGAAAATTCACCCAAAATCGGAATCGGAGTAATGCTTTGTGTTTTAGCTACTTCTTTTCTTATGGTATTTTGTGCATTTTCAGAAAGCATTATGAAGGATAGACAAAGCCTTGCCATCGGAATCGGAATGACAATCATGTTTATTATGATTGCAGTAGCTGTTTTAATCTTTATAGTGTTTGGTTCAAAATACGAAAAGTATAAGTATCTTAAAGAAGAAGAGTTTGAAACAGCTTACGGTGTTGATGGAATGGTGAAAGACAGAAGAGAAAAAGTTGGAACCAAGAATACCGTTACAATTGCGGTTGGAGTGCTTGCAATCATCATTGCAATTATTCCCATAATCGTTTCTTCTTTCTTAGATCCTACAGGCGTTACCACAATTTACATGGTGGCTTTACTACTCGCAGTTATAGCAGCTTCAGTTTATTTCTTTGTTAAAGCAGGCTCTGTAACAGAAAGCTTTAAGGTTTTACTTAAGGAAGAGGAATTTGCTTCAAAGTCATCCAAAAAGAAAAATAACATTCTTGGCGGAATCGCAACAGCTTACTGGGTAACAATCACGGCAGTATTTCTTTACTTAAATATCGTACTTACTTTAGACAAAGCATGGATAATCTGGCCTATAGCAGGACTTGCATTTGCGGGAATTATGGCGATATTAAATGCCGTGCTTAAAGAAGAGTAAGATTTAGCACTTTAATTTAATAAAAATATTATGATAATCCCCGCGACAATGTTGCGGGGATTGTTGTATACTTAGGAAGAAACGTAAGGAGAAACCTATGAATATAGTTATATTAGAGAGAAGCAGTGTTGGAATGGATGTATCGGTTGATTCCCTTAAAGACCTTGGGGACGTTACCGTATACAACACAACGGAATATGAAGAAATAAAAGAGCGAATCAAAGATGCGGATATAGTAATTGCGAATAAAAGCAGACTGTGTGAAGACACATTGAAGGATGCTAAAAACGTAAAGCTCATCTGTGAATTTGCTACAGGCTTTGACAACGTGGACTTAGACTATTGCAGACAAAGAAACATAGGCGTTTGCAATGTTAGAGACTATAGCACGGAGATGGTTGCCCAGCATACATTTGCAATGGCTTTATTCTTATCAGAAAAGCTTTCACATTACGATGACTTTGTAAAGAGCGGAAAGTATGCTAATCACAACAGATTTTCTTACTTTGACATTCCTTTTAAAGAGCTTGCGGGAAAGACCTGGGGCGTAATCGGAATGGGAAATATCGGAAGGAAAGTCGCTTCGATTGCAAAGGCTTTCGGATGCAGAGTAATCTTTTATTCTGTTACCGGAAAATCAAGTGTGACAGATTATGAGAGAGTTGACTTTGATACAGTTTTAAAGGAATCGGATTTTCTCTCAATCCACTGTCCTTTATCAGATTTATCAAGAGGCCTTATTGATGCAGCCGCTCTTAAAAAGATGAAGAAAACAGCAGTATTAATAAACGTAGCAAGAGGCCCTATCGTAAAGCAGCAGGACTTATACGATGCGCTTGTTAATGGTGAAATTGCGGCAGCAGGACTAGATGTACTTGAAAAAGAACCAATAGCGAAAGATAACCCGTTACAGAAAATTACCGATTCAACTAAGCTTATCATCACGCCTCATTTAGCTTGGGCTTCTGTAGAAGCAAGAGAAAGATGCGTGTCGATGACATATGATAACATTAGGGCGTTTATGGACGGAAAAGAACTTTGCAGGGTAGATAAATAGGAGGATTCTTATATGAGAACAATCGGAATTATCGGAGCAATGGATTTAGAAGTTGAAAAGCTTATTTCTTCCATGAAAGAGAAAAAAGAAGTTGAATACGCAAGAAGAAAATTCTATGTAGGAAAGCTTGAAAACGCCAATGTAGTGCTTGCAAGATGCGGAGTGGGAAAAGTAAATGCCGCTCTTACAGTTCAGATGATGGTAGATAAGTTTAACATTACAGATATTATAAACACAGGCGTTGCAGGTTCTTTGGACGAAAAAATCGATATAGGCGATATGGTGCTTGCAACAGGAGCCGTATATCATGACGTTGAAGCGGTTGCTTTCGGATACGAAAGAGGCCAGGTGCCCCAGATGGATGTCTTCGAATTCCCTACAGATAAGGGACTGGTTGACTTAGCTGAAAAATCTTGCCTTAAGGTAAATCCGGATATTAAGGTGTTTAAAGGACGCATTGCATCGGGCGATCAGTTTATAGCGGACAAAGAAACCAAGACGACCATAAAGAAGTACTTTTCACCTTTATGTGTAGAAATGGAAGGCTGTGCTATGGCGCATGCCGCATACGTAAATAACATTAATTGCTTAATTATCAGAGCAATATCCGATAAGGCGGATGATTCTGCAGAAGAAGATTACCCTTCGTTTGAAAAGAAGGCGGCAGAGCATTCCGCAAAGATGGTTATTGAAATGATGAAAAATATTTAATAAGGAGAGAGTGGGCTATGAAGGTACAATCAAGCGAATATTTAAAAGCCAATAAGGCTCTTTACAAAGAGCTTTTGGATAAGCTTCTTAATACCTATGAATATGCTTCGATCTTGGCTGCGGATTCAGTCGGAAAAGTATATTCGGTTTCAAAAAGCGGTATAAACATGAGAGAAGACGATTTATACACGCAGAGAGGATTTGTTGTAAAGGTATATAATGACGGTTCTTTTGCAGAATACAGCGGAAGCAAGATTTCTAAAGAAGAAATAGATGTAATCGTTGATACTATTGCAAAGAGACTCGTTACTTTAGAAGCAAAAAGAGAAAAGAACTCATACAAAGTGCCTGATGATGAAAAGGTAAGTTTTTCTAAGAGCACTGATTATGAGATTTCACCTTTTGAATTCGGGGATAAGAAAATTGTTGAAAGAATTACCGAAATTCAGAAGAAAGGTCTTGCATACGACGAGAGAATACTGGATTTTTACTGCGCATTACAGTTTCAGAAGTATTCAAAGCTTTTCTTATCAAGAAACAAAGACCTTGAACAGAACGTTATGTGGACATGCGGTGCAGTAGCGGCTATGTCATTAAAGGGAGAAGAAGTTAAGCAGGCTTACACTCCTTTCTCTGTTTTGGGAGGCGTTGAGCTTCTTGACAGAATAGAAGAGCACGTTGAAGATACCTGTAAGGTAGCTATTGAGCTTATTGATTCGGTTCCCTTACCTCCCGGAGAATATGATTGCATCTGTTCTCCCGAAACAACAGGTATGATTGTGCATGAAGCTTTCGGACATGGCGTAGAAATGGATATGTTCGTAAAAGACAGAGCACTTGCAAAGTATAACGTGGGCGAATACGTTGCATCACCTTTAGTTACAATGCATGATGGTAACGCCATTGACGATACTTCAACATATTTCTTTGATGATGAAGGTACTCTTTCAAACGATACAATCATTATCGATAAGGGTATACTTGTTACAGGTATGAGCGACTTACAGTCAGCTTTGGCACTTGGCACCAAGCCTACCGGTAACGGTAAGAGACAAAGCGTTGAAAGAAAAGCTTACACACGTATGACAAACACTTACTTTGAGCCCGGTAAAGATAAGCTTGAAGATATGATAGCTTCGATTAAGGACGGCCTTTTCCTTGAGATGCCTTGCTCAGGTATGGAAGACCCTAAGAACTGGGGCATCCAGTGTATGGTTACTCTTGCAAGAGAAATCAAAGACGGTAAGTTTACAGGAAAGATTTATTCACCTATCGTTTTGACAGGTTATGTTCCTGATTTGCTTAAATCCATAACAATGATGTCTGATGAATTACATCACTGCGGTTCAGGTATGTGCGGTAAGGGATACAAAGAATGGGTTAAGGTTTCAGACGGTGGCCCGTACATTAAGGCTAGAATCAGATTAGGATAAGGGGGCATAAAAATGGAACGTTATAAGAAATTACTTGAACAGGCCGGTATTAAAAACTGGTTTATAAAAAATAAAATTGATTCTTCCGTTGAACTTTTCTTTATAAAGAAAAATCTTGATATGAGAAGAATTAAAGAAGTAGACAATGCTGAAATTGCAGTGTTTACAGATGTTGAAAAAGACGGAGAAAAGAAAAGAGGACGTGCTGACATTAGAGTTAACTCTTCAATGACAGACAGAGAAATCCTTACAAAGATTAAAGAAGCAGAGTATGCGGCTTCTTTTGCCACAAACAAGTTCTTCGAATTTCCGAAGCCTACAAAGTCAGAATTAAAGGTGCAGGATAGCGATTTAAATGGACTTGAGCTTTCTGAAATTGCCACAAAGTTTGCTGACGCAGCTTACAGCGTGGATAATGACAAGGATGCTTTCATTAATTCCTTTGAGTTGTTTGTTGAAGAATCGACTGTAAGAATGATGAGTGCTACAGGCACAGATGTTGCTTACAAAACAAGAGTTGTTAAGGGCGAATTTGTTACTCAGTGCAGAAAACCTCAGGACGTAGAAACATATTTGGATTATGAGTTTGATACATTGGCTTTGGATGATATGAAGGACCTTGTAGAGACTTCGCTTAAAACATCAAAAGACAGAGCAAGAGCAAACGCTATGCCTAAGTCAGGAAAGACTGATGTTATCATTTCCGGAAGATACATGGAAGAGCTTATGAGCTTCTATGCCGACAGAGCAAATGTTTCTTTCATCTATCCCGGCTACTCAAACTACAAGGTTGGAGATAACGTGCAGGGCGAAGATGTTAAGGGAGATAAGGTTAACATTAAATTCCTTCCCTTACAGCCTTTTAACAATGAAGGCATTGAAATGAAGGAAAGAGAATTTATCAAAGACGGTGAACTTAAACTTGTTCACGGAAATCAAAGAATCTCTTACTACATGGGCGTTGAACCTATCGGCACATATGAGAAAGTTCAGATTCCCGCAGGTAAGGTTTCTTTAAAAGAAATGACGGACAGACCGTGCTTACACGTTGTAAACTTCTCTGACTTTCAGATGGATGCACTTGATGGACACTTTGCAAGTGAAATAAGACTTGCCTACTACTATGACGGAAAAGGAAATGTCACACCCGTTACAGGAGGAAGCATCAACGGTAGTATCTTTGACTGCCAGAATGATTTGACCTTCTCAAAGGAAGTGCAAAAGCTTTCAAAATATGTGGGCCCTAAGGCATGCTTATTTAAGAATGTAATGGTTTCAGGAGAATAATATGGAAAAAATAGCCAGCTTTACAATTGATCACATCAAATTACAGCCGGGAGTATATGTTTCAAGAAAAGATAAAGTAGGAAGCGAAGTAATCACTACTTTTGATTTAAGAATGACATCTCCCAACGAAGAACCTGTAATGAACACAGCCGAAGTGCACACCATGGAGCACCTTGGCGCAACATTTTTAAGAAATGACCCTGAATGGAAGGACAGAGTAATTTACTTTGGCCCCATGGGTTGCAGAACAGGCTTCTACATGGTTTTGGCCGGTGACTTAACTTCTAAAGATGTCGTAGACCTAGTAACAAGAATGTATAAGTTTATGGCAGACTTTGAAGGAGATGTTCCCGGAGCAAGCCCCAAGGATTGTGGTAACTACCTTGACATGAACTTAAACATGGCAAAGTATTTAGCCGCTAAGTATGTAAAAGAAGTTCTTACAAACATAAAAGAGGATAGACTAGTATATCCTGAATAATGGTAAAGGCGAGTGAATTTCACTCGCCTTTTTTATGTTTAAAACAATATATTTTTAGAGATTATTTATAAACTTATCTCAACCATTTAATAGAAAAAATAATGAAGTGTGGTAAAATTAAGGCAAAGTGAGGTTAGAGTATGAAGCTTAGTACAAGACTCAAAGTTACGTTTGCGGCAATATCAGTTTTGCCCATGGTGCTCTTTGCAATTGCTTTCTTTATCATTTGCAAAGTGATGGTTTATCTTGAAAGACTTGAGAATGTAACATCGGTTACAAGCACAATGCCAAAAGGGCTTTTCTGGACATTGTGGATCACCATATTTGTTATTCTTTTGCTGATTGCGACTGTGGTTACAAGGTGGATTGGAAGAAGCGTATTTAGCCCTATAAGCGATTTAAAAATCGGAATGCAACAGATTGCGGAAGGAAATTTTGAGTATGTTCTTGATGCGGATGAGGCACCGACCGGTGAAATTGCAGAGCTTTATAAGAATTACGAAGACATGCGCCTTAGGTTAAAAGAAAGCGCCGATGAAGCAATTCAAAACGAAGCAAAGAACAGAGAGCTTATTACAAACATATCTCACGATTTAAAGACTCCCATAACTGCTATCAAAGGTTATGTGGAAGGAATAATGGACGGGGTAGCCGATACTCCCGAAAAAATGGATAAGTACATTAAGACTGTTTACAACAAAGCAAACGATATGGACAGGCTTATAAATGAACTTACCATTTACTCAAGAATTGATGCAAACAGAATTCCATATACGTTTTTAAGACTTAACGTAAAAGATTACTTTAACGATTGTATTGAAGAAATCGGACTTGATTTAGAGTCAAAGAACATCGAGCTTAACTATGAAAACTTAGTGCCGGAAGAAACAAGAATTATCGCAGATCCCGAGCAGCTTAAACGCGTAATAAACAACATTGTATCAAATTCAGTTAAATACATGGATAAGGAAAAACCTAAAGGAATAATAAACTTTAGTGTTATAGATGAGCCTGATGATATAAGAGTGGAAATTGAAGATAACGGTCGCGGAATACCGGCAAAAGATCTTCCGAATATTTTTGAAAGATTCTTTAGATCCGATTCTTCAAGAAATTCCGCAAAGGGCGGAAGCGGTATCGGGCTTTCCATTGTTAAAAAGATAGTTGAAGACCATGGCGGATATATTTGGGCCACCAGTAAAGAAGGCGAAGGCACTTGCATGCACTTCGTGATAAGAAAGTATGAGGAGAACGCAAATGAGTAGACTTTTAATTATTGAAGATGAAGAAGCAATTGCAGATCTTGAAAAAGACTATTTGGAACTTAGTGATTTTTCTGTTGAAATAGCGGCAGACGGAATAGAGGGTGAAAAGAAAGCGCTTGAAGAAGACTTTGATCTTATCGTGCTTGATTTGATGCTTCCCGGAAAAGACGGATTTGAAGTTTGCAAGTCTATTCGCGAAAAGAAAAATGTTCCGATTATTATGGTATCTGCAAAGAAAGATGACATTGATAAAATAAGAGGCCTTGGCCTTGGCGCAGACGACTACATGACAAAACCCTTTAGCCCCAGTGAACTTGTGGCAAGAGTAAAGGCTCATATGGCTCGTTATGACAGGCTTGTCAACTCCAATGCAAAGCCTGACAACAAGATAATTGAAATCAGAGGCCTTAAAATCGATAAAACAGCAAGAAGAGTTTGGGTGGACGGAGAAGAAAAGCAGTTTACCACAAAGGAATTTGATTTACTTACATTCCTTGCAGAAAACCCCAACCACGTTTTCACAAAAGACGAGCTCTTTAGAGAAATCTGGGATATGGATTCAATCGGTGATATTGCAACAGTAACCGTACACATTAAAAAGATAAGAGAAAAGGTTGAATTTGATTCCGCTAACCCTCAATATATCGAAACAATCTGGGGAGTTGGCTATCGCTTTAAGATGTAAACATTTGAGAGGGGGCATAAATGGATATTTTATTTGAGGATGAATACATATTGGTGGTAAAAAAGCCTGCAGGAATAGCTACTCAGGCAAAAGGTGTTGTGGCAATTGATTTAGAGACTCAGTGTAAAAAGCACAGAAAAGAAAAAGGCGAAGAACCAATAATATATGTGGTTCACAGACTGGATCAGCCCGTATCGGGAATCATTGTTTTTGCAAAGACTAAAGAAGCGGCAGCAGGCCTTAATAAAGACATTGCCCATGACAATCTTACAAAAGATTATAGGGCCATTGTTTATAAAGAAAAAGAAATAAAAGAAAAGAAGGGTGAGCTAAAGGATTTTCTGATTAAGGACGGAAAAACCAATATTTCCTGTGTGGTGCCAGAAAACGTGCCGACGGGAAAAGAAGCAATCCTTTCTTATGAAGTGGAAAGTGAAGATGAAAAGACAGCATCGGTGCTTGTGCACTTAAAGACCGGACGGCACCATCAAATCAGAGTGCAGCTTTCAAATGCAGGAATGCCCATTTTGGGGGATTTAAAATACGGAAGCAAAGAAAGCATTGCATTTTCAAAAGAGAGGAAAGAAAAGAATGTAAATCTTTGTGCCTGTCACTTGGAATTTAGCCATCCCCACACAAAGAAAAAGATGGAATTTAATATCTAGAATATAATCACGAAAACTACCGCAAAGTCGGTAGTTTTTTGTTTAAAAAAAGAGTTCTTTATTCTATAATAATTTTTAGTGAAAGCGGAATTTACCATATAGAAAACGGAGTATAAAAGTGAAAAAGAAAACTTGGGGAAATTGGCTTGGAATAATAGGAACAGTACTTATAGCTATATCGCTTATCGCGTATTTTACAATCTTTCCGTTGTATATGCACGATGGTCTTACTTTGCTTGTGACATATAAATTCAAATGTTTGATGGCAATATCTAAATACAGCGCCATTGCAATAGGTGTATTTGTGCTTGTTTATTTTGCTACATGGGGGATGAATTCTGAAGAGATAAGCCAATATAAACCCCTTGCAAAATTAGATATTTATATGCTTTTGTTTCTTTTGATATCTACAATTTCTTATTTTGCATCTCCTTATAAAAACATCGGAATCAATGACGAGAGAGATTCTTTCTTTTATGAAGGACCTCTTTGGGGCACAAAAGGCTGGTGCATAGGCTTGGTGCTTATACTCGTTATGGTTGGCATGTACTTTGCAACTTCAAGATTCTTTAAGTACACGCATTTTATCTGGATCCCCATTCTTATAGCCACAATGGGAATATTTGTATTCGGAATATTTAATAGATACGGTTATTACCCTGTGGAAATTAAAGGGGCTAATCCTTCATTCCTATCAACAATCGGAAACATAAACTGGTTTGCGGGATATCAATCCGTGCTTGCACCAATATTCATAGGATTGTTTTTAGCCTCCAAGAAAAAACCGGTAAAAGTGCTTCTTGGAGTGTGCGTATACATATCAAACTTCCTCGTGCTTGTAAATGCATCCGACAGTATCGTGTTTGCATTTGTGGTGATAATGTTTGTGCTTTTCCTTTTGTCACTTAAGAGCGAAGAGGACATGATAAAGTTTTGTAACGTAATGCTTTTATTTGTGGCAGCTGAGTTTACTGTGATTCTTCTTGAATCCGTCTTTAAAGTCAAGAGAACAATGGTTGGAAGTATCGGGGAAATCTTTATTAAAGGGCCTGTTCCCTACATTCTTTTAGTTTTGTTTATAGCACTTAGATTTTTCTTTTCGCTTTGCAAGCTAAATAAGGCAAAGTATCCGAATGTGATAAAAGAAAAAGGTGTGAAAATATCGCTTATCGCAGTTGGAGCTATATTGCTCTTATATGTGTTATTAATTGTGATTAACACAGCAACAAAGGGAGCTCTTCCTATAATAGGAGATAATAAAGCATTTTTGTTTTCAGAAAAGTGGGGCTCAAACAGAGGTGCAACCTGGATGTGCGGATGGCTTGCATTTAAGGATTTAAAGTTTGTAAACAAGCTTATCGGTGTAGGGCCTGACATGTTTTATAACGCAATATATGGAAGCATTGATGCTCACACTCTTTCAATTAAGATATTCTCAGACCAAAGACTTACAAATGCTCATAATGAGCTGCTCACTCTTTTAGTAAACGTAGGCATTTTGGGCGTGGTTTCTTTTATCGGAATTTGCGTATCAGCAATCAAACTTTTTATAAATGCGGCAAAAGAAAACAAATACATGCTTATGTTTTTACTCTCAATGATTATGTATCTTGCAAACAACGTATTCAGCTTTGAGCAGATTACAAATACACCTTTCTTTTTCTTTGTGATTGCAATAGGAGCCTCGGCGGTTGTAAAAGAAGCAAAAAATGTGGGCGCGCAAGCCCCTCAAAAGTTGACAAAGAAGCGCTAAAAGACTACAATTTGTTAAGTTATTCATTGAAACAGATATAAGATTTTTTGGAGGAACAAATGGCAGACAAAAAGATGGTAGAGGCTATCACCTCTATGGATGAGGATTTTGCACAATGGTATACAGACATTGTTAAAAAAGCCGATTTGTGCGATTACACAAGCGTTAAGGGATGCATGGTGTTTAAGCCTGCAGGATACGCAATTTGGGAACTTATTCAAAGACAGCTTGATGACAGATTTAAGGCAACAGGCGTTGAGAATGTTTATCTTCCCATGTTTATTCCCGAAAGCCTTCTTGAAAAAGAAAAAGATCACGTAGAAGGATTTGCTCCCGAAGTTGCATGGGTTACCCAGGGCGGACTTCAGCCCCTTCAGGAGAAGATGTGTGTACGACCTACCTCAGAAACATTGTTCTGCGATTTTTATAAAAACGAAGTTCAGTCTTACAGAGATTTACCTAAGGTTTACAATCAGTGGTGCTCCGTTGTTCGTTGGGAAAAAGAAACCAGACCTTTCTTACGTTCAAGAGAATTCCTTTGGCAGGAAGGCCACACAATTCATGCTACCGCCGAAGAAGCAGAAGAAAGAACAATTCAGATGCTTAACGTATACGCCGATTTCTGCGAGCAGGTTCTTGCAATGCCCGTAGTTAAAGGACGTAAGACAGATAAAGAAAAATTTGCCGGAGCAGAAGCTACCTATACAATAGAAGCTTTGATGCATGACGGTAAGGCTTTACAGTCAGGTACCAGCCATAACTTTGGTGACGGCTTTGCTCGTGCTTTTGATATTCAGTTTACAGATAAAGACAATACACTTAAGTATCCTCATCAGACATCATGGGGATGCACCACAAGACTTATCGGTGCCATCATCATGGTACACGGCGATAATTCAGGACTTAAGCTTCCCCCTCTTGTGGCACCCACTCAGGTTGTTATTGTACCTATCAAGCAAAAGGCAGAAGGCGTGCTTGATAAAGCTTATGAATTAAGAGACGAGCTTAAAAAGAAAGGCTTTAGAGTAAAGGTAGACGATACCGACAAGAGCCCCGGATTTAAGTTTGCAGAAACCGAAATGCGCGGAGTTCCTTTCCGTGTAGAAGTAGGCCCTAAGGATATTGAAGAAGGAAAGTGCATCATCGCTCGCCGTGATAACGGAGAAAAGATTGAATGTGCTTTATCCGAACTTTCAAATAAAATCGAAGAGCTCATTCCTGTAGTGCAGCACGATATGTTTGAAACTGCAAAGGCAAGAAGAGATTCTCAGACCTATGAAGCTAAGACATGGGAAGAGTTTAAGAAGACATTTGAAGAAAAGACCGGTTTTGTTAAAGCAATGTGGTGTGGAGACGAAGCTTGCGAAAACAAGATTAAAGAAGAACTTGCAGTAACAAGCCGTTGTATGCCTTTTAAACAGGAAACCATTTCAGATAAATGTGTCTGCTGTGGAAAACCTGCCACTAAGATGGTTTATTGGGGAAAAGCTTACTAAGGATTAAAGGAGAAAAAAATGAACGTATTAGTTATTAACTGCGGAAGTTCATCATTAAAGTATCAGTTTATCAATTCCGATACCGAAGAAGTTATGGCAAAAGGTCTTTGCGAAAGAATCGGCATTGACGGAAGCCAGATCACTTATCAGCCTAAGGATGGGGACAAGGAAGTAACAGTAACTCCCATGCCCGACCATACAGTTGCAGTTCAGCTTGTTATCGACAAGCTCACAAATGAAAAGACAGGTGTTGTTAAGGCATTATCAGATATCGATGCCGTAGGACACAGAATCGTACATGGTGGAGAAAAGTTTGCTTCATCCGTTGTTATAAACGATGAAGTTATCAAAGCAATTGAAGAGTGTAACGACCTTGCACCCTTACACAATCCCGCAAACTTAATCGGTATCAACGCTTGTAAAAAGCTTATGCCGAATGTACCTATGGTTGCGGTATTTGATACAGCTTTCCATCAGACAATGCCTCCTAAGGCATACCTTTACGGAATTCCTTATGAATACTATGAAAAGTACAAAGTTCGTCGTTACGGATTCCACGGCACAAGCCATGATTTTGTTTCAACAGAAGCTGCTAAGTTTTTAGGAAAAGACAGAAAAGATTTAAAGATTATCGTTTGTCACTTAGGTAACGGTGCATCCATTACAGCAGTAAAGAACGGTAAGTCAGTAGATACATCAATGGGACTTACACCTCTTGACGGACTTATCATGGGTACACGTTCAGGAAGCATAGACCCTGCAATCGTTACATTCCTTGCAGGAAAGCTTAACAAAGATGCTGACGCAGTGCTTGAAATCCTCAACAAAAAGTCAGGTGTATACGGCCTTTCAAAAGTATCAAGTGACTTTAGAGACCTTGAAAAGGCTTATAACGAAGGAAACGAACTTGCTAAGATTACACTTGAAACCTTCTCTTATAAAGTAGCTAAATACATCGGTTCTTACGCTGCAGCAATGAATGGCGTTGACGTTATCGCTTACACAGCAGGTGTTGGTGAAAACACTTCAATCGTAAGAGCAATGGTTGGCGAATACTTGGAATTCTTGGGAACAGAAATCGATCCCGAAAAGAACAAGTTAAGAGGCGAAACAATGATTATCTCAAAGCCCGGATGCAAGGTTACAACAATGGTGGTTCCTACCAACGAAGAACTTGCTATCTGCAGAGAGACTGTAAGATTGGTTAAATAAATTTAAAGAAGTATTTTATGGTATAATAAATGGGAATTCCGAAGTGGAATTCCCATTTTGATTTAAAGGATATTAGATGACAATAAACATTCCAAAAGACGTTGAATTTATTATAAATACGCTTGAAGAAAACGGCTTTGAAGCGTATGCGGTAGGAGGGTGTGTAAGAGACAGCCTTCTTGGAAGGGTGCCAAACGACTGGGACATTACCACAAGCGCCAAACCGCTTGAAACAAAAAAGCTTTTTAAAAGAACCTTTGATACGGGAATAAAGCACGGCACAATTTCAGTTTTACTTGATAAAGAAATATATGAAGTAACTACATATAGAATAGACGGAGAATATGAGGATGCAAGACATCCTAAGGAAGTTACTTTTACAAGCAAGTTATCGGAAGATTTATTAAGACGAGACTTTACAATAAATGCCATGGCCTATAATCCAAAGCGCGGGCTTGTGGACCTTTATGGCGGAAAAGAAGACTTAGAAAACAAAATAATAAGATGTGTCGGAAATCCCTATGACAGATTTACAGAAGACGCTCTTAGAATCATGAGAGCCGTTAGATTTGCGGCTCAGCTAAACTATCAAATAGAGGAAGATACAAAGAAAGCCATAAAAGAATTGGCTCCTAATTTAACAAAGATTAGCGCAGAAAGAATCCAGGTAGAATTAATTAAGCTTCTTACAAGCGATAACCCCGGATTTTTAAAGCTTGCATGGGAGCTTGGAATCACCAAGGTAATCTTACCCGAATTTGATGTGGCAATGGCTTGCGAACAGCATAATCCAAATCATGCTTACAGCGTGGGAGAGCATACCTTAAAGGTAATTGAAAATGCTCCCTCAGATAAAGTATCTAGGCTTACTGCTCTTTTCCATGATTTAGGAAAGCCTATAGCAAAGACTACCGATGAAACCGGTAAAGACAGCTTTAAGGGACACGCTATTGAGAGTGAAAAAATAGCAAAGGATGTTTTAAGACGACTTAAATTTGACAATGACACCATCACAAAGGTATGTAAGCTTGTAAGAGAGCACGATTGGATGATCGGTGCCAAGCCTGAAAGAATAAGACGATATATAAACAGAATCGGAGAAGAGTACTTCCCGATGATATTTGATATTAATGTTGCAGACTTAATGGCTCAAAGTACTTACAGGCGAGAAGAAAAGCTAGAACTTATCTCAGAGCTTAGGAAAAAGTACGAAGAGACAATTAAGAATAATGAGTGCGTGTCATTAAAGACCTTAAAGGTTACCGGAAAAGATGTAATTGATAAAGGTGTTTCCGCAGGCCCTAAAGTAGGAGAAATCCTTAATTGTTTACTTGAAGAAGTGTTGGACGATCCAAAGAAAAACGATAGAGAATATTTACTTAAAAGACTTGATGAGTTAAGGGGTTAAGAGTGAAAAACAAGGTAAAGATCCTAAACTTAATAATGCTTATATCAATGCTTTTTCTTTTATGCGCATGCACAACCGGTAAAAGTGAAAGCAAAGAAGCAAAGCCAACCGATAATAAAGAAACAGAAGTAACAGAGGTTACAGCGCCCTTTACTGCGGCTCTTCCCGGAGAATATGACTCTAAGGACACGTCGGTTGTTACAAAGGTGAGTAAGGTAACAGATTCAATTACCTTTTATAATTACGGCCTTTCAAAAAGCTACACATTAAGCTTTGATAAGGTTACTTCCTTTTATGATAAGTATGAAATTCCGATGTCCGTAGACCAGGTAAATCAAGGTGATATAGTGGACATTTCATTTTTGAAAGGTAAAAAGCTTTTGGTTTCTTTGAAAGAAAGAAAAGATGCTTTATCACTTCCTGATGTTACAGGCTTTGAAATTAATGAAAACGCCAAGAAGTTTAACTATGGAAGCGATTCTTACAAGATAACCGATTCAACCATAGTTTTAGCAGAAAATGAAAAAAGGTCGCTTAGCGATTTAAGTGAAATAGACCACGTAAGTATAAGCGGAATTGATAAGGATATTTATTGCATTACATTAAAGACAGGTCACGGCACCCTTTCATTAAAGGGGCAGGATGAGCTCATTGACGGAGTAATCGAGGTTGGTGGAAACATACTTACAATCAAAAAGAACCTGACCATAGATTTACCTGAAGGGGAGTTTGATGCCATAATTTCGAAGGGCAAGACTTCTGTTAACAGGAAAGTAAATATTCAAAGAGATCAAAAGACTACACTTGATTTAAGCGATGTGGTGCTTGAAGAAGATAAGATGGGAAGAGTGTATTTTGACGTGTATCCCAAAGAAGCAAAGCTTTACATCGACTCAAAACTTGTGGACAGTAGCGAGCTTATTGAACTTACGATAGGCACTCATAAGGTTGAAGCTGTAATGGACGGATACGAAACCTTTACAAGAGTGTTAAACGTAGGGGAAGAAACAGCCACCATGTCTGTTATATTGGAAGAAAAAGAAACACAAGATTCTTCCAAAGCAAAAGAAGATTCAAAGACAAAGGGATTTTACTTAAGAGTAAACACTCCTGTTGGTGCTGAAGTTGAGATTGACGGAAACTACGTTGGCGTGGCTCCGATTGCTGTAGAAAAAGTAGCCGGAAGCCATACAATTAAGCTTACCAAAAACGGATATGTGACAAGAACTTATACAGTGGTTGTGGAAAACACAGCTGCCGATTCAAATTATAGTTTTTCCGATTTATTGCCCGTCGGAACGGTAACTTCCAACGAATAAATGGGGCTAAAGTACCGTTTTTTTGGTTGATAATTATTCGTTAATAAATGTCAGTTAAATTTAGAGATTTGTGTGAACAATTTGTTAACAAAAAACATCAAAAAAAGTGCCAAAAAACCTTGTAAATTCGGCATTTTTTGTTGACAAGACGAATAAAAAATTATATAACAATTATAGACGTTTTCCTTTAGGGGAGCGCAAAAACACAGACTCATATAAGAGGAGGAGTTCTCAATGAACAAGACAGAATTAGTTGCAGCTATCGCTGATCAGGCTGGATTATCCAAGAAGGATGCAGAGAAGGCAGTTAAGGCTTTCACAGAAGTTGTAGGTAAGGAATTAAAGAAGGGTGGAAAGGTTCAGTTAGTTGGATTCGGTACATTCGAAGTTTCTAAGAGAGCAGCAAGAGAGGGTAGAAATCCTCAGACAGGTGCACCTATGAAGATTAAGGCTTCTAAGGCTCCTAAGTTCAGCGCCGGCAAGGCATTAAAGGATTTAGTAAACGCTTAATCCTATTACATATTCGATTAGAATTTGTAAACTTTGGGACTGCACATTGTGTAGTCCCTTCTTTTGTATAGCGACGAGCCAAGTGGCATCTGTGCTTGCACAAGATGACATTTGGCGACCGCGTACAATCTTGGAAGAATTCCAAGATCTATATATAGATGGAGAAAAACAATGAGATTAGATAAATACTTAAAAGTATCAAGACTTATAAAGAGAAGAACCGTTGCAAACGAGGCCTGCGATAACGGAAGAGTGTTCATAAACGATAAGCAGGCAAAAGCATCTACCGAAGTAAAGGTGGGAGACATCATTACAATTTCTTTTGGCAATAAAGACGTAAAGGTGGAAGTTACCGACATAAGTGAAACCGTAAAAAAGGATGAAGCCAAGGATTTGTTTAAGTATTTATAGGAAGAAAAAGCTTAAGGATATATTTGTTGACGAATGGTTAATTCACAAATATAATAATTATGTAAACACCATTATGTAAACGGGGTGATGTGATGGCCCACAGATATACAAGGAGAAAAAAGAGAAAGAATCAGAATTTCAGAAACATGACGATGATAACCTTTGTTGTCGCCATGATTCTTGTTGTGGTTTTTATTAAGAATGGCGAGCTTAAAGAAAAGAAAGCGGGCTATGAAAAAAGAGAGCAATACCTCCTTGAACAGATTGAAGAACAGAATAAAAGAAGCGAAGAAATAGAGGAATACAGAAAGTACACAAAGACAAAGCAGTATGTAGAAGATATGGCTAAAGAAAAACTTGGACTTGTGTATAAAGATGAAGTAATATTCGAAGCAGAGAACTAAAACCTTCCGTTGATTAAAAACGGAAGGTGTTTTATCTTATACATATATATGGAAAATCAATTTTTAAAGCGAATTGAAAATTTCATATCAGATTACTCTCTTATAACAGCAGGTGACAAGATTGTGCTTGGTGTTTCGGGAGGAGCAGATTCCGTGGCGCTTTTGGAAGTATTAAATGAGCTTAAGGCTAAATTAGACCTTAGGCTTTTTGTGGTACATATAAATCACGGCCTAAGAGAGGAAGCATTAGCGGAAGAAAAGTATGTTGAATCTCTTTGTAAAGAAAGGGATATTCCTTTTTACTTATTTAAAGAAGATGTAAAAGAGCTATCAAAAAAGATGATGATAGGAATCGAGGAAGCCGGAAGGTTTTTACGATACGAGTCATTTGAAAAGGTGTTAAAAGAAGTTAATGCCGACAAAATTGCCGTTGCCCACAATTCAAACGACTTGTCAGAAACAATGCTCTTTAATCTTTTTAGAGGAACGGGAGTAAAAGGCCTTGCATCCATTTCTCCCAAAAGAGGAAATATAATAAGGCCTCTTTTATGCGTACAAAGAAACGAGATAGAAGAATTCCTAAAAGAAAGAAAGGTTTCTTTTTGCATAGATAAATCGAATTTATCAAATGAGTACTCAAGAAACAGGATAAGAAACAATATTTTGCCTGTAGTATCGGATGAAATTTGCAAAGAAGCTGTTTCTCACATGAATGAAACAGCGGCTCAGTTAAGAGAGCTAAATGAATTTACGAGTATTTACATAGAAGAAGCTTTTAAAAGAATTGCAAGTGTGGAAGGCAAGGCGGTTTCTTTTAACAAAGAATTGTTTTTAAAAGAATCTGTTTATATAAGAAAGATGCTTATAAAGAGGGCAATCGATGAGCTTGTGCCTCACAATAAAGACATTACGCACCTTCATATTGAAGCGGTTATGAATATTTCGAGTAAAAGCGGAAGCAAGAAGGTTAACCTTCCTTATGAAATAGAAGTAACGGCAAGCTATAATGACATTTTCTTTAAAAGGGGCTCAGAAACAAAGGAAAAGCCTAAAGAAATAGAAGTTTCTTTGATTGACGGAACTTATAGATATGGGGAGTATAAGGTCGATGTAAGGGTACTTAAAAAAGACTTAAATTACGCTTACTCTCAAAAGACATATACTAAATGTTTCGATTGTGATAAAATACAGGGGTCTTTGATGATGAGAGCCAGGAGCACAGGGGATGAAATTGTGGTCACTCAAACGGGCTCAAGGAAGCGACTCAAGGATTATATGATTGATGAAAAAATACCGGTAGACAAGCGAGATTTCATTCCGATACTGGCAGTCGGAAACGCTGTTTTATGGGTGGTAGGTTTTCGAATTAGTGAAGCATTTAAAATAAGTAAGGATACGAAGCGCGTTATAGAAATAAGCGTTTCTAAGGAGGAAGAATGTTAGAACACGAAGTAAAGGTATTGTTGTCAGAAGAAGAAGTTGATAAAAGAATCAAGGAAATCGGCGAACAGATAACAAAAGACTATGCAGGAAAGAGCGTTCATCTTGTATGCGTGCTTAAGGGCGGCAGTTTCTTTATGTGCGAACTTGCAAAGAGAATCAACTTAAACGTATCAATGGACTTTATGTCTGTTTCAAGTTATGGTGCAGACACAAAATCAAGCGGTGTTGTTAAAATCGTGAAGGATTTGGATGAGCCTTTGCTTGGTAAAGATGTAATTGTTGTTGAAGATATCGTTGACTCGGGAAGAACACTCAGTTACTTACTTGAAATGTTAAAAGACAGAAAGCCCGCAAGCTTATCACTTTGCACATTGCTTGATAAGCCTGAAAGACGTGTGGTGGACGTTGATGTTAAGTACACAGGCTTTAAGGTTCCGGATGTATTTGTAGTGGGCTATGGCCTTGACTACGATCAGATATACAGAAACCTTCCTTATATAGGAGAGGTTGTTTTCAAAAATGACGAGAAATAAAGGAGAATAAATTGGAAAAAAGAAATCAGGGATATGGGTTTATCTTTTCTCTCATAATTGTGCTTCTTATATGTGCGGTGATGGTTTCTTATTTAAGACAGGATAGAAACTACTACAGTAAGGATGCACTTTTTGAGGATATCGGAAAGACTTTGGTTAACGAAGTGGTGATTAACCCCAATGCCGACAACCAGACAGGTACACTCGAAGTAAAGTTTAAAGACGGTACCAATAAAGAATTATACGTTACCAATGTAGAAGAAATTGAAAAAGAATTAGGCGAAGTAAACGTTACGGTATATGTTGAGGACATTCCCAGAGAAAACTGGTTCTTATCATACGTATTACCGATTTTGATTGTTCTTATAATCTGCGTTTTCCTTTTTGTGATGTTTACGGCTCAAGGTGCCGGAGGCGGTGGCGGACAAAACGCCAAGATGATGAATTTCGGAAAATCCAGAGCCAGAATGTATACAGGCGATGAGAACGAAATCAAATTAAAGGACGTTGCGGGATTAAAAGAAGAAAAAGAAGAACTCGATGAAATCGTGGACTTTTTAAAGAGCCCCGGAAAATACGTGAAGGTTGGCGCAAGAATTCCTAAGGGAATATTGCTTGAAGGCCCTCCGGGAACCGGTAAGACGCTTTTGGCAAAGGCTATTGCGGGGGAAGCAAACGTTCCCTTCTTTAGCATTTCAGGTTCAGACTTTGTTGAAATGTTTGTAGGTGTGGGCGCATCCAGAGTAAGAGATTTATTTGCGGATGCAAAGAAAAACGCTCCCTGTATTGTGTTTATCGATGAAATCGATGCGGTGGGAAGACGCCGTGGTACAGGTATGGGCGGCGGACACGATGAACGTGAACAGACCCTTAACCAGCTTTTGGTTGAGATGGACGGATTTAAGCAAAATTCAGGTATCATCGTGCTTGCGGCTACAAACAGAGTTGATATATTAGACCCTGCGATTTTACGTCCCGGCAGATTTGACAGAAAGATTGCAGTCGGAGTGCCGGATGTAGCGGGAAGAGAAGAAATTTTGGCAGTTCATGCCAAGAATAAGCCTCTCGGGGATGACGTTGACTTAAAGGATATTGCTCATACAACGGCAGGCTTTACAGGTGCGGACCTTGAGAACCTTTTAAACGAGTCTGCCATCAAAGCAGCAAGAGAAGACAGAGCTTTTATCACTCAGTCCGATATCAAGAGCTCATTTGTTAAGGTAGGAATCGGTGTAGAAAAGAAGAGCCGTATCATTACCGATAACGATAAAAAGATTACAGCGTTCCACGAGGCAGGCCATGCAATTTTATTCCATGTGCTTCCTCACACGGATCCTGTTTATACAGTATCCATTATTCCTACAGGCTTAGGCGCTGCAGGTTATACAATGCCCATACGTGAAAAGGATGACATTCATCTTACAAAGGGCCGTATGGAAGAAGAAATCATGACGCTTCTTGGAGGAAGAATCGCTGAAAGCATTGTGTTTGACGATATTACAACCGGTGCTTCAAACGATATTAAGAGAGCCACAAAGATAGCAAGAAACATGGTTACAAAATACGGTATGTCTAAAAACATCGGCGTTATCTGCTATGACGATGATGAAGAAGATGAAGTATTCATAGGACGTGACCTTGCTCATGCAAAGAATCATTCAGAAGCTGTAGCGGGTGAAATCGATAAAGAAGTTAAAGCTATTATAGATAAGTGCTACAAGAAGGCAGAAGAAATCATCAGGGAACACATGGATGTTTTGAATGCCTGTGCCGAGCTTTTACTTGAGAAAGAAAAGATCGGAAGAGACGAGTTTGAAGCCCTGTTTGAGGCTTAGGAAAAGGTATTAGTGAAAATAAACAAAGAAGTATTGGTGATTATGCACAAAAACGACAGTTCCAATTTGTAAATTTTGTGAATGCTGAGTATATGCAGAAAAGTAGACCTCTGATATTATACTACTTGTAACCCCCCAATACATTATATAGTTTTTTGCTATACCCCATAAGAAGAAATACCTTCTCTAAAACAGACAGTAGTACCTACTGTCTGTTTTACTATGCAAAAAAATATTGTATAATTTTAGTATTCAAGGGATTTTGTTAATCACGGTATAGTATCATAAATTGTCGGGATTATCACATTTATAAGATTTAAAATATACAGCGGACCGGTAAAACGGGGCAAGAAGACAGAATGAATTTAGGTTTTCAAGATAAGTCGGATGGCGATCAGTGGTATGTTCAATCCATGCGCCCTGTCTTTTCAAGGAGGGCAGTTTTTTCCGATACAAGTGAAAATTATATATCGCCTGCAGAGCCAAATCCTTACGATAAAGTAACGATTAAGCTAAGAACGGCAAAGAACAATGTAGACAAAGTATCTTTGGTTACCCACGACTCAGAAATAAGAATGCAAGTAGTGGAATCGGACAGATACTTTGATTATTATGCCTGTGAAATCACTATGCCCGAGCATGACTATAACTATTATTTCAGGCTTAAAGTGGGAAGGCTTGTGTGCGTATACGATGCAATAGGAGTGCAAAAATCCGTTACGTCTCAAAATCCATTTAGAATTGTGCCGGGATTTCACACCCCCGAGTGGGCTAAGGGCGCCGTTATGTATCAGATATTCACAGAGAGATTTTGTAACGCAGACCCTTCAAACGATGTGGTTGACGGTGAATACTTTTACGTCGGAGGGCTTGTTAAAAAGATAGATGACTGGTATCAGATTCCGGCCCCCGATGATACAAAAGAGTTTTACGGCGGTGACTTACAGGGCGTAATCGATAAGCTGGGATATTTAAAGGATTTAGGCATTGATGCTATATACTTTAATCCCTTGTTTGTATCGCCTTCAAACCATAAATATGACAGCCAAGACTATGAGCATATAGATCCTCATTTTGGAAAGATAGTTAAAGACGGCGGAGAATGCCTTCACGATACAGACAGAGACAATAAGCATGCCACAAAGTATCAAACAAGAGTAAGTTCCCTTGAAAACTTGCAGGCTTCGGACGACCTTTTCTGCGAGCTTGTAAAAAAGGCCCATGAACTTGGAATAAAAGTAGTGCTTGACGGCGTGTTTAACCACTGCGGTTCCTTTAATAAGTGGCTTGACAGAGAAAGAATATACGAAGAGAGCGCTGATTTTGAAAAGGGCGCTTTCATAAGTGCGGACAGCCCCTACAGAGATTTCTTCGATTTTAGAAACAAAGAAGGCTGGCCCTATAACGCAAGCTATGACGGATGGTGGGGCTATGATACACTTCCTAAGCTTAATTACGAGGCAAGTAAAGACCTTTACGATAAAGTAATCGAGATAGGAAGAAAATGGGTTTCAGAGCCTTTCTCGGTAGACGGATGGCGTCTTGACGTGGCAGCAGACTTAGGACACTCACCTGAGTTTAACCACGAGTTTTATAAAAGATTTAGAGCAAACGTAAAAGAAGCAAATCCGGAAGCCCTCATTTTGGCAGAGCACTACGGAGATCCCGGGGCTTGGCTAAACGGAAAAGAGTGGGACTCAGTTATGAACTATGATGCCTTCATGGAGCCGGTTACCTGGTTCTTAACAGGTATGCAAAAGCATAGCGATGAATTCAGAGGCGATTTACTCGGAAATGCAAAGAGCTTCTTTGATACAATGGTTTACTGCGGAAACAGAATGGCCACAGCGTCTAAACTTGTGGCAATGAATCAGCTTTCAAACCACGACCATTCAAGATTTTTGACACGTACCAATCAAAAGGTTGGAAGAGTGTCAAATCTTGGACCAAAGGCTGCGGAAGAAGGCGTAGATAAGGCAGTAATGCGTCTTGGCGTAATGATGCAGATGACTTGGGTGGGAGCTCCCACAATATATTACGGAGATGAAGCGGGCCTTTGCGGCTTTACGGACCCCGATAACAGAAGGACGTATCCTTGGGGAAGGGAAGACCATGAGCTTATCAGGTTCCATAAGGAAATGATTAGGATTCACAAAGAGAACAAGTGCCTCATAACAGGCTCCGTTAAAAGCCTTGTAGAAGAAGAATACCTTATAGCATACGGACGCTTCACAAAAGACGAAGCAATAATTGTGGTTATAAACAGAGACAATAACGAAAGATATGTTAAAATACCTGCCTGGGAAACCGCAGGGTGCGAAGATTTATCCTTTGAAAAAATTATGATAACTTCAAGAGACGGATTTTCTTCGGACATATACGACGTAGAAGTTGAGAATGGAAAACTTAAGGTAAACGTTCCGGGAGTATCCGGAATCGTTTATCGGAGAAAGAAAAAGAACTGAGGGTTAGGATGATTTACCAGATTCATAACGGCGCCGTCATGTACGGCGCCGAAACAATACTAAAAAACATTAACTTTGAAATAAAGAACAACAAAGAAAAAATAGCAATCGTAGGAAGAAACGGTTGCGGAAAAACTACTCTTTTAAAGCTTATTTGCGGAGAAATCGAATTAGTAAAAAGAGACTCCGACGAAGACATTTACATAGCAAAAACCGGAAATCCGAGAATCGGTTACTTAAAGCAGATGACCTTTGACGATGAAACGGTTTCTTTAGAAACGGAAGTAAAGAAGGTCTTTGCACCGATTTTAAAGATGCAGGCGGATATGGAAGAACTGGTTAAAAAGATGGAAACAGACCATTCTCCCGAAACCGTTGAAAGGTATACAAAGCTTCAGGACCGCTTTGAATATGTGGGCGGATATTACTATGAAAAAGAGTATGAGATAGTCTTAAAGAAATTTGGGTTTACCCAGGAAGATAAAAAGAAGCCCCTCGCCGAATTTTCAGGGGGTCAAAGAACTAAGATTGCATTTGTAAAGCTCTTACTTGATAAGCCTGACATTCTTTTACTTGACGAACCAACAAACCACCTTGATATGGAAACAGTAGAGTGGCTTGAAGGATATTTAAGGGATTACCCAAGAGCTGTTGTGCTTGTCTCTCATGACAGAATGTTTATAGACAACATTGTTGAAACCGTATATGAAATCGAGTACGGAAAGGTGACAAGATACAGTGGAAACTATTCTAAGTTTGTGGAGCTTAAAAAGGAAGCTTACGAAAAGCAGAAAAAAGACTACGAAGCTCAGCAAAAAGAAATAAAGAGACTTAGAGACTGGGCGGAGCAGTGGAAAAACACACCCACAAAGGTGGCTGCGGCACGTTCAAAATTAAAAGCCATCGAGCATATGGAGATAATCGAATCTCCCGACAGATACGATACAAAGAGCTTTCATGCGTCTTTTAACACCATAAGAGAAACGGGAAAAGACGTGCTTATGGTAAAGGACTTAGGAATCGGATACGATAAGGTGCTTGAGAGAGTTTCTTTAGACATGAAACGCGGAGAGAGAATCGGTATAATCGGCGGAAACGGAATAGGAAAGTCCACGTTTTTAAAGACGATAGTTGATATCATTAAGCCTTTAGGCGGTGAATACAGGTACGGCGTAAATGTGGATGTGGGCTATTTCGACCAGCAGATGGCTCAATACACTTCAGATAAAAGCGTGCTTGACGACTATTGGGACGAGTTTCCGAGGCTGACAGAAACAGAAGCAAGAAACGATTTAGGAGCATTCCTTTTTAGCGGTGACGACGTATTTAAAAAGGTTAATATGTTATCGGGAGGCGAAAGAGTAAGGCTTGCCCTATGTAAGATATTTAAGTATGGGCCTAACTTTTTAATCCTCGACGAACCGACAAACCATATGGACATTGTGGGCAAAGAAACCTTAGAGAGCATGCTTAAAGACTTTAAGGGCTCCGTTATATTTGTGTCTCACGACAGATACTTTGTAAAGGCTGTTGCCACAAGGGTGCTTGAGTTTAGGGAAGAGGGCGTAAAAGAGTATAGATTCGGATACGCAGAATACGAAGAAAAACGTCAGAAAGAAATGGAAGAAGAATCCCTTTCATTTAAGGCAAAAGAAAAGACGGTTTCTTTGGATACACAAGAAAAGAAGGCAGTAACCGCCTCAAACAATCCCGGCAAAGAAAAGTCTAAGCTAAAGAAAAAGCTTGAAAAGATCGAAGAAAAGATTTCTGCTTTGGAAGAAGAAATTGAAAAGAAAAAAGATGAACTTTTAAATCCCGAATATGCTTCGATGTATTCAAAGCTTACCGAGATACAGAATGAGATTGATGCAAAAGAGGAAGAACTTTTAACTCTCATGGAAGAGTGGGGTGAAACGGATAAGGAATTGTCCGCTTACGAATAAAGAAATCAATCCAAATATTGTAAAAATGGTTTGACAAACAATTGTGAGTATTGTAAAATTGGCTTTGTTGTTAAAACAAAGCCACATGCGGGTGTAGTTCAATGGTAGAACACCAGCCTTCCAAGCTGGATACGTGGGTTCGATTCCCATCACCCGCTTACAAGACCGATACGTTGTTTGCGTATCGGTCTTTTCTTGTTTTAAACGAACCAAGCGGAGGTGCTTCTATGTTTAAAAAGAAGAGTAAGCCAATCGACTTAAACAGTGATAACAAAAAGCTTTATTTGGCAAATATGAGTCATGAAATAAGGACGCCCATGAATGCTATTGTGGGCCTGGCTGAAATTTTACTTAAAAGAGCAAAAGACCCGGAAGAGAGAGAATATCTTCTTTCTATGGAGACTGCCACAAAGAACCTCCTTACCACCATTAACAATATTCTTGACTACGAGAATATGCTTAATGACGATATTTCTTTAAATATCGAAGTCTTTGATGTAACAAGGCTTATTAACGAAGTTGTTTCGATTGCAAAGATTAACCTAGGCGATAAGGACGTGCACCTTTTGGTGGATGTGGATCCAAGCCTTCCCAAAAAACTTGTGGGAGACGGAGCACGTATTAAGCAGGTGCTTGTGCAGTTACTATCTAACTCCGCAAAGTTTACGCAAAAAGGTCATATTATCTTAACCGTAAAAAATGAAGGCGTAAGGGATAACTGTAAAGTTTTCTTTAGCATTGAAGATACCGGTAACGGTATTTCAAAGGATGCTTTAGAGAGAATCTTTTTACCCTTCGAACAGGAAAATGCAACAACTGTTAGAAAGGCAGGAGGCTTAGGAATTGGCCTTACCATTGCAAAGAGCATCGTTGAAATGATGGGCGGCACCATTGTGCCAAAGTCAAAGGAAGGGGAAGGCACAACCTTTTCTTTTACCCTCTCTTTACCTGTGGACGATGAAACGGAAGTCGGAAGTATCGATAATAAAGAAGGATGCTATGTGGGCTTATTCTTACCTGATAAGGCAGAAGAAGCCGTTGTAAGAAGCCTCTTAACAAGACTTTCAATCCCTCACATTTGCTTATCAAACATGGGGGAAGTGTTTGTTGAAAACGATAAAAAGAAGATTACGCACATTTTCCTTGAGCACGAAAAGTATGTGCAGGTCAAAGATATAAAGGAAATAAGAGATTTATCCATTAAGTTTGTTGATTTTATCGAATCTGTAAAGCAGGCAACAAACGATGATGAAGCCGTATTTGTAAAGAAACCAATATGGTATAAAGACATTGCGCCCATCTTAAACGGAGACCCCGTTGCGGGATATAACCCCAAGGCTCAGTTTAAAGAAACCATACAGGCAATCGGCGCAAGAGCTTTGATTGTGGATGATAATGACATTAACTTAAAGGTTACTCAAGGCCTTTTAAAGCCCTACGGCCTTACAATTGATACCGCAGGCTCTGCAGAAGAAGCAATAAGGCTTATAAACAGAACAAGATATGACATTGTATATATGGACCATATGATGCCCGGTATGGACGGCGTGGAAGCCACAAAAGTTATAAGGTCTTATGACGATCCTTACTATAAGAGCCTTCCCATAATCGCTTTATCTGCGAATGCCATTGACGGAGTGGAAGAACTCTTTAAAGAAGCGGGAATGAATGACTTTATTCCAAAGCCCGTTGATGTGGCTGTTTTGGAAGAATCCATAAGGAAGTGGGTTTCTTCGGATAAACTGTCTACCGGAATGGTGGAAGTAAGAGAGACTCAAAAAGACGGTGCAAGCTACGATAAGTTTAAAAAGATAGATGTATCCGTTGGCCTTTCCTATACAAACGGAAATGCCGAAATGTACAGATCGATTGTAAAAGATTTTGCTTTGTCCATACAGGAAAAGAAAGACTTGATAAACAAACTTGCAGACAGCGAAGACGTGGGAAGATTCACTATCGAGGTGCATGCTTTAAAGTCAAGCGCAAAGACTTTGGGAGCCTTGTGGCTTAGCGATACAGCCCTTGAGCTTGAAAGACTCGGACACAAGCGAGAGATGGATTCGATAAAAGAAAAACTTCCTTCACTTAATGCGGAAATCGATGCCGTCATGGAAGATTTAAAGCCCTTTGCCAAGGAAGAAGAAGTTCACGTAGACAGAATTGATGTAGATAAGCCTATGGTGAGAGAATGCTTAAGAAAGCTTTTCTATGCCGCAGACGATTACGATTACGATAAGGCAAAGAAGATAATTTTTGACCTTGGAATATATCAATTTGAAGGAAAGATGGAAGAAGCCTACAAAAAGCTTGGCGAATTGATCGAAGATATCGATTATGAGGGCACAAAGAAAGGTGCTGCCTGGATGATGGCAAATATTTAGGGGAAAGAATGGAAAAAGCATATAAGCTTGAGTTTGCTGCCTCTCAGGGAGGAAGCTTATACAATACATCCTGCGGGTGCTCAAAAACAGAGCCTTTACACTATTTTGGGCCCGCAGTAAAGCCTTTTTACCTTATTCACTATGTAATAAGCGGAAAAGGCGTGTTTTCTTGCGGTGAAAAAGAATATCATTTAGAGGCGGGATACGGATTTTTAATCACTCCCGAAGAGCTTGCCTTTTATCAGTCCGATAAAGACGACCCATGGACCTATGTGTGGGTGGGATTTACCGGCACTCAGGCAGAATCTGTTGTGGAGCAGATGGGGCTTTCCGTAAGCCATCCCATTTTCTTTTGTGATAAGTCAAAAGAAATCTATGAAACAGTTACAAACATGATGGAATATAATACCTACTCTTTTTCCGATAATCTAAGAAGAAACGGATATTTGTCACTGTTTCTTTCTTTGATTGCAAAAAGAAGCGATGCTCAGATCGAAGAAAAAGATGATAAGGCAAACACCCATGTTGAAAAGGCAATCGAATATGTAAGGCTTAATTACTGTAACCCAATTAAGGTTACGGATATTGCGGATTACGTGTGCATAAACAGAAGCTATTTGTATTCATTGTTCCAGGAATATTTGCACATTTCTCCTCAGCAGTTTTTGACAATGTATCGAATCACCAAGTCTTTGGAGCTTTTGCACTCTACGGATTATCCTATTGAGAGTATTGCTATTTCCTCAGGATACTTAGATTCAATCGTGTTTACAAAGGCTTTTAAAAAGAAAATGGGCATGTCCCCTTCAACATACAGAAATGAAATGAGAAGCGGCGGAGCACAAAGCAGTAAGGAGCAACTTAGGCAATTGGAAGAGTTTATTGCCAAGGGAATGAAAAAAATCTAACAAAAAGACAAGTCTAATTAACAATTCTACATTTAAAAAGGTTGCTAAATTCCTTACATTTAAGTTGTAACCCTTTGTGCTAAGCACAACAATTGGAGGATTTTAAGATGAAAGATATCATTACAAAGGAATTTGGCAAAGTCTACGGCGATGCTAACGGTGTAAAGACATATTTCGCTCCCGGTCGTGTGAACCTTATCGGTGAACATACAGACTATAACGGAGGCCATGTTTTTCCCTGTGCATTGACTATCGGTACTTACGCAGCGGTAAAAGAAAGAAAAGATATGAAGGTTCGCTTTTATTCCATGAACTTTGAAAGCATCGGAATAATTGAAGCAGACCTTACAAATAAGTTAGAGCCTAAGAAGGAACAGGGATGGACCAACTATCCACTTGGCGTTATCTGGGCATTTCTTGAGAGAGGCATGAAGCTTACTCACGGCTTTGACATGCTTATAAACGGAAATATTCCCAATAGCTCAGGCCTTTCCTCATCGGCTTCTTTGGAAGTGCTCACAGGATTTGTGCTTAAAGAAATGTTTGGATTTAATGTTACAAATCAGGACTTAGCTCTTATCGGCCAGTTTTCGGAAAACAACTTTAACGGCGTTAACTGCGGTATCATGGACCAGTTTGCAATTGCAATGGGTAAAAAAGATCATGCAATCTTCCTTGATACAAATACATTAAAGTATGAATACGCTCCCGTTAAGCTTGAAGGCGCTAAGGTAGTGGTTACCTGCTCAAACAAAAAGAGAGGGCTTGGCGATTCTAAATACAATGAAAGAAGATCCGAATGCGAAGCAGCCCTTGCTAAGATTCAAACAGTAAAGAACATTAAGTCTCTTGGCGAACTTACTGAAGAAGAGTTTGAAGAAGTAAAGAGCGTTATCGGCGATCCCGTTAAGGAAAGAAGAGCAAAGCACGCTGTATATGAAAACAGAAGAACCATCAAGGCTGTCGAAGCATTAAAGGCAAACGATATTGAATTATTCGGTAAGCTTATGATAGATTCAGATACTTCTTTAAGAGAAGACTATGAAGTAACGGGCATTGAACTTGATACACTTGTTGCGGAAGCTTTGAAAGTACCCGGAGTTATCGGCTCAAGAATGACAGGCGCAGGCTTTGGTGGATGTACAGTTTCAATCGTAAAAGACGAAGCAATCGATAACTTCATTGAAAAGGTTGGAGCAAACTATCTTGCAAAGATCGGATATGCGGCAGATTTCTATGTAGTAAGCATAGGTGACGGCCCCAAGGAGATCTAAGATGGAAATAAGTAAGTTAATATCAAAGCTTGTAAAGTACGGTATCATTACAGGCCTTGTGGAGAAAGAAGATATAATCTACACCACAAACCGTTTGCTTATGCTTTTTAAAGTAGATGAAGCATACGAAGGCGAAGTGGGAGAAGTAAAGGTAGAAGACTTAGAGACAATCCTTAAAGGAATGCTTGATTATGCTTATGAAAATAAGCTTATGGAGGATAACTCAATCGTATCAAGAGATTTGTTTGACACCAAAGTAATGGGCTGTCTTGTAAATCTTCCAAGCACAATAATCAATAAGTTTAATACCCTTTACAAAGAAAACCCAGAGAAAGCTACAAATTATTTCTATAAGCTTTCTTGCGACAGCGACTACATAAGAAGATACAGAATAAAGAAAGACCAAAAGTGGATTACAAGCACTGAGTACGGTGACTTAGACATCACCATCAATCTTTCAAAGCCTGAAAAAGATCCAAAAGCTATTGCAGCTGCAAAGCTTATGAAGCAGTCAGGATATCCTAAATGTCTTCTTTGCAAAGAAAACGAAGGATATGCGGGAAGAATCAATCACCCCGCAAGAGAGAACCACAGAATCATTCCTATTACAATCAATGATTCAAACTGGGGATTTCAGTATTCTCCATACGTTTATTACAATGAGCACTGCATCGTGTTTAACGGCGAGCATGTGCCCATGAAGATTGATAAAGGAACATTTAAAAAGCTCTTTGATTTTGTAAAGCAGTTCCCTCACTATTTTGTAGGATCAAACGCTGATTTACCTATCGTAGGAGGTTCGATTTTAACTCACGACCATTTCCAGGGCGGAAGATATGAATTTGCCATGGCAAAGGCTAAGGTTGAAAAAGAATATACGGTCAAAGGCTTTGAAAATGTTAAAGTGGGAAGAGTAAAGTGGCCAATGTCAGTATTAAGGCTTTCATCTCCTGATAGTGAAAAGATAATTGAGCTTGCGGATGTGATCCTTAATAAATGGAGAAATTATACGGATGAGGATGCATTTATCTATGCATTTACAGATAATGAGCCTCATAATACAATCACTCCCATTGCAAGAAAGCGCGGTGAAAACTTCGAGCTTGATTTGGTGCTTAGAAACAATATAACTACCGAAGAGCACCCCTTGGGCGTATATCATCCCCATAAAGAGCTTCACCATATAAAGAAAGAAAACATCGGCCTTATTGAAGTTATGGGCCTTGCGGTTTTACCTGCAAGACTTAACACCGAAATGGCTGACCTTGAAAAGGCATATCTTGAAGGCAAGGATATTAGAAAAGACGAAGTCCTTTCTAAGCACGCAGACTGGCTTGATACCTTTAAAGATAAAATCGATAAAGACCCTTCCAAGATTCATGAAATCGTGCAGGAAGAAATCGGAAAGGTATTTTCAAAGGTACTTGAAGATGCAGGCGTTTATAAAAGAGATGAAAAAGGCCTCGCAGCTTTTGACAGATTTGTAAATTCCATATAATATTTAAGGGCGGTTAAAAAAACCGCCCTTTAGTTTTTTAAAGGGGATAGGAGAGATTAATGGATAGAAAGTTAGTATTTTTTGATATAGACGGAACGGTTTGGGACTGGGAAGGAGTAATCCCTGACAGCGCCAAACGTGCAATAAAGAAGCTTAAAGAAAACGGACACATTCCGATTATCTGTAGCGGAAGAGCCAGAGGAAACATACAAAGAGAAGACCTTTTTGACATGGGATTTGAAGGTGTGGTGGCTGCATGCGGAGACTACGCAGAGTTTGATGGCAAAGTAATTTTCCAGGAGTTTATAGAAAAGGACGTTTTAAAGAAAGTAGTTGAGCTTTCAAATGAATGCAGAGTGCCAATCGTTTTGGAAGGCCCCGAAAAGCACTGGATCTCAAAATTTGGCTTTGAAAAAGATGACTTTGTGACAAGAATGTATAACGAGATGAAAGATAGAGCCGTCACAATGGATGGCTTTACGGATGACATGGAGGCCAATAAGTTTTCGGGAGATGTGCTTGTAAGCTCCGATTATGATACCTTTAAGACAGAACTTTTAAAACATTTTTATTTTATCGAGCACGGTCTTACTCCGGACATAAGAGAAAGAAGCGATAAAGATTTAGATATTATAAAGGCAGTATTTGAATGCGTTATCCCCGGCACCAGCAAAGCAAAGGGCATGAGGAAACTGTGCGAATATCTTGGAGCCGATATGGAAGATACCTATGCTTTCGGGGACAGTAACAATGATTTAGAGATGATTGAAGCTGCAAAAGTGGGAATCGCCATGGGTAACGGCACTAAAGAAATTAAAGAAGCCGCTGACTATATTACAGACGGCATCTGGGAAGATGGAATCGAAAAGGCACTTAAACACTTTGGACTTATATAAATCATGAAAGAAAAGACAAAAGAAATTCTTTTAAGAATGGAAAAAGAATATGGTCGCGATTTAACTTGCTATCTTAACCATGATGACGGATGGCAGTTACTAATTGCCACCATTATGAGCGCTCAGTGCACCGATGCAAGAGTTAATGAAGTTACAAAGGTGCTTTTTAAAAAGTATCCATCAATTGAAGCCCTTGCGGCAGCAGACTTAAAAGAACTTGAAAAAGACATTCATTCGGTAGGCTTTTATCATAACAAGGCAAAAAACATAATAGGATGCTGTGCGGCTTTAATGACAAGATTTAACGGAGAGCTTCCACACACCATAGAAGATTTAACAAGCTTACCGGGAGTGGGAAGAAAGACTGCAAACGTCGTCAGAGGAAATATATTTAAAGAGCCCTCGGTTGTGGTTGATACCCACGTTTTAAGGATTTCAAATAAGCTTGGACTTGTAAAGACCGATGATCCCGTAAAGGCTGAGTTTGCTTTGATGAAAGAAGTAGACAAGGAATACTGGCTTTATATAAATCATTGGTTTATAGCACTGGGAAGAACCATTTGCAAAGCCCCCACACCTAAGTGTGAAGAATGTTATTTAAAGGACATTTGCCCTACATATAAAAGGAAAAAATGAATTCATACATTTCAATTGATTTAGAGACAACAGGTCTTAATCCAAAACTTGATAAGATAATTGAGATAGGCGCAGTGAAGGTAATCGACGGAGAAGCTGTCGATACTTTTTGCGCCTTTTTAAATCCGGGAAGAAAGTTAGATGATAGGATCATTGAACTTACAGGAATCACACAAAAGGAAGTCGATTCAGCAAAAGAAGCCAAAGACATAATCCCTTCACTTGTTGAATTTATAGGAGATTTACCTCTTCTTGGCCATAGAATCATGTTTGACTATTCTTTCTTAAAGCATGCAACAGTAAACTTAAACATCCCCTTTGAAAAATTCGGAGTAGATACATTAAAAATATCAAGAGCCTGCTTTCCTGAGCTTCCAAGTAAGAAGCTTACAGCCATGTGTGAGCATTATGAAATAGTGTATGATGCCCACAGAGCATATAACGACGCAGAAGCAACATCAAAACTATATCAGTATCTTAAACGTGATTTTGAAGATAAATATCCTGAGCTCTTTAAGCCCGAAGCTTTAATTTATAAAGCAAAAAAAGAAAGCCCCATAAGGCCTTTGCAAATAAAGAAAATTGAAACACTTCTTGAACGCTACAAAATAGAGTGCCCTTATGATTTAACTAAAATGAGTAGGAATGAAGCTTCAAGATATATAGATATACTCTTGGCAAAAAACGGAAAATAAACCACTAACCCCGTCCCTGGGGTTCAAAAAAGGACCTTGCACTGCAAGGTCCTTTTAGTATGTTTAAAATTAATCTTCGCCTAAAGCTTCAAGGCCTTTAGCGTTTTCAACCTTCTTAGCTTTAATGTTTTTAACTAAGGATGTAAATACACAGAAGCTGCAAAGGGTAAGAATGCCTGCGTACAAAGGAAGCACGCCCCATGCGCCGGAGCCCATGAATACGAGGCCTAAAAGCACGGGAGTAACGGTCTGAGCAGACATGCTTGCTGCATAGTAAAAGCCTGTGAACTTTCCGATTTTCTGTGATGAGCAAAGCTCCACAACCATAGGGAAGGAACAGTTATGAACAAGCGCCATACCAAAGCCTTTAATAGCCCATACTACAAACAAAAGGACAGGGAAAGAAAACTCGCCGTGTTCACCTACCACGTTTCCTGTGGGATGTACAAAAATCATTACGATATAGCCTAAAACAGTGATAAATAAACCTGTTGAAATGGTCCATTTTCTTCCAATCTTATCGGCGATGGAACCTGCTGTTGAAAAACCGATAACGGAAGCAAGGCCTCCAAGGATTGTAAGAATCATTGTCTTACTTGATGAAGACTGCATGTAGTAAATTACGTAGTTACCAATGTATGTTCCGATTGCGTTATCAGCCATGAACCATAAAAATTCAGCGCCGAGGATTGCAAGAAGCATTCTCTTGTTTGCCTTGGACATAGGCTTATCATCATCAACGGGAGTTTCGATTGCGGCTAAACGTTCGCCTTCTGCCATTTCATCTGCAAGCTCAACAGAGAGTTTGTTTTCTTTAATCGTAAAGAATAAAACCAAGGCTGAAATAACCATCAATACTGAAGCTACGATGAAAGGAATTTCGATTGTCCAGATTTTTCTTGCTTCGTCGGAAGCGTTGATATAGTCGCTTAACTTAAGGAAGATACCAAGAACTGTAGCAGCTGCGCCACCTAAGTATCCCATGATGTTTATGATACCGTTTGCCTTAGCTCTTAAGGGCTTAGGAGTGATATCGGGCATCAAAGCAACCGCGGGGTTACGATACATCATCATAAAGAGAAGCACGATTGCCATCATGATAACCATGCCGATGATGTTATTGTAGTGGAAGAATAAAGGCACAAAAGGAAATGCAAGTGCTGCAACAAATGTACCTGTAAGGATGTAAGGCATACGCTTTCCGATAGGGGTTTTTGTCTTATCTGAAAGGCTTCCGAAGATAGGGAGCAAGATAAGAGCTGCTAAATTATCGCAGGCCATTATGATGCCGACAATCCATTGTACGTTTAAAATTTTAGAAGGATCGCTTGCCTTTAATTCTGCGGAAGAAAGGGAATACATTCTTCTTGCAAAAATGTCGGTAAGGAAAGTGGGGCACCAGGAATCGTAGACTTGCCATAAAAGCAAAATGCCAAAGAAGGCAAAACCGATAAGGCAGGTGCGTTTTTTGTTAAGTTTCATAAGTAACCTCCCAATGTTTTTCTCATCATTTATATATATTAAAAGAATCGGATTCTTTTAATTTCTCTACAGATTCATAAATATGATTTTTGTTTATTGAATGAATTCTTTTAATGGATGTAAGAAGATCTTCGTATTTTTCTTCTTCCCCGGTTTTTAAATAGTGCTTTGCCAAAAGGCGATAGGTTTCTCCGATATCACCGTTTGTGGCAACTATAAACTCAAGAAGCGGTATAGCTTTAGCCTCGTAGCCGTTTGCAAGCAAAATTTCAGCCCATTTTTGAAATGAAGTAATTAAGGTTGTGTAGTTTTGATCATAGGTGGAAAGGGCTGTGATATTGGCCGTACCGTATTCAAGCTTTAAATCAGTATTGGTGCGGCCTGTAAGGTTTAATATCCTTTGGCCTTTAAGTGAATCTATAGTGCTTATTAGGCCTTGAACGTTGATGTCATCGGTTAATAAATCACGGGGTAATTCTTCAGGAATTTGAATGTATTCAAGCTGGTCGATAGGTTTTCTTCTGACACTGTTAGCTTCAGATTCTCTCTCCCAGAAAGCATCTTCAAGTTTTTGCTCTTGATTTGCGCGCCTCTTCATCTCGAGATAATTCCAAGCGCAGAATATGACAAAACATAGAATAAAAGCTGTAGCAAACTTCATAGTAAATCCTTTCGTGGAAAAGAAGATATGCAAGGATATTTTAACATTAAAGAGTGGATAAAACAAATATAAACAAAGTGGCTCAAACTTGCATTTTTAGAATGCATAGACTATAATAAGACGCAATTATCGAGAATTACATTGGAGAATGGTTAATGAATTTTTATAATAAAAAGAACAGACGATTTTTCACGGCCATACTTGTGGTGGTATTGATTTTGTGTATGATTATTCCGTTAGTTGCATCATACTTTAGATAAACAATAGGAGCAGGCAGTGAAAATAGGAAAAGTACCGGAAAACGTCCTTAAAAGGTCCATACTTAAAAAAACAGGTTGTAAGCGCAGTGAAGTCCTCGTTGGTGCAAAGGTCGGGGAAGACTGCGCTTGTTTGCAACTTAAGGAAGACGAAGTTTTTGTGATTTCCACAGATCCTATTACAGGAGCAAAGGAAGATATCGGCCTTTATGCCATGACCGTATCCACAAACGACCTTGCTTCCGCAGGGGCAGAGCCTGTGGCTGTGATGGTGACTGCTTTACTTACTCCCGATACAACGGAAGATGATATAAAGAAAATAATGACAGACTTAAGCGAAAACGCTAAAGCCTTGAATATACAGATAATCGGCGGACATACAGAAATAACGGAAGCCGTAAACAGACCGATTCTTTCTTTAACCGCAATCGGTAAAGCAAAGAAAGGCGAGATGATTAAAACTTCCGGAGCAAAGCCCGGAGACGATGTGCTTGTGACAAAGTGGATCGGACTTGAGGGAACATCCATTATAGCTAAAGATAAAGAAAAAGAACTTTTAAAGAAATTCCCCTCAAAGATGATTTACGATGCGATAAATTTCGATAAGTACTTATCGGTTATACCTGAGGCCGCCACCGCCGTTAAGTCCGGCGTGTCAGCTATGCATGATGTAACCGAAGGCGGTATTTTCGGAGGCCTTTGGGAAATGGCAGAAAGCTCCGGCGTCGGACTTTTAATAGATCTTAGGAAGATTCCCGTAAAGCAAGAAACAATTGAGATCTGTAATTATTTCGACATAAATCCTTATGAATTAATTTCAAGCGGCTCCATGCTTATGGCGTCTAAGGACGGAAACAAGCTTAAGCTTGAACTTGAAAGAATAGGAATAGAAGCTACAATAATAGGTAAGTGCACCGATAATAACGACAGAGTGCTTATTAACGGGGAAAATAAGAGATTTCTTGAACCACCTAAGACAGATGAACTATATAAAGTGATTTGTGAATAGGAGATTAAAATGAGAGAAAAAATTTTATCTATATTGGAAAAGAATTCCAGAATTGAAATAAAGGAGCTTGCGGTTTTACTTGGATTTAGTGAAATCGATGTGGCAAACGAAGTAAAGAAAATGGAAGAAGAAGGTGTTATCTGCGGATATCACACACTTATCGATTGGGAAAAGACTTCCATTGAAAAGGTTAGCGCATTAATAGAAGTTAAGGTTACTCCTCAAAGAGGACAGGGCTTTGACAATATAGCTGAAAGAATCTACAAATACCCCGAAGTAAACGCTGTATATTTAATATCCGGCGGATTTGACCTTTTGGTTTCTTTGGAAGGAAAGACATTAAAAGAGGTTTCTTCTTTTGTATCAGACAAGCTTGCTACACTTGATACGGTTTTAAGCACAGCAACGCACTTTGTATTAAAGAAATACAAAGATCACGGCACAATTTTAGACAAAAAAGAGGTTGATGAAAGGGAGCAGTTTACACTATGAGAGATCCTTTAGCAAAAGAAGTTGTTAAACTTAAGCCTTCGGGCATCAGAAAGTTTTTCGACATCGTAGCTGAAATGAAGGATGCTATTTCACTTGGTGTCGGCGAACCCGATTTTGAAACCCCGTGGCATATTAGAGATGAGGGTATTTATTCCCTCGAAAAAGGTAAAACATTCTATACGTCAAATTCCGGACTTATTGAGCTTAGAAAAGAAATTTGCAATTACTTAGAGAGAAGGATGCATGTTTCTTATGACTGGTCAAAAGAAGTTTTAGTGACAGTCGGAGGCTCTGAAGGTATCGATGTTTGCATGAGAGCAATGACAAATCCGGGAGATGAAATCATTATCCCCGAACCTTCATACGTATCATATGAGCCCTGTGCGATTTTGGCAGGTGCAAAGCCTGTAATCATTAACTTAAAGGCTGAAAATGAATTCAGACTTACAGCACAGGAACTCCTTGATGCCATTACCGATAAAACAAAGATTTTGGTGCTTCCTTTCCCTAACAACCCTACCGGCGCAATCATGGAAGAAAAAGATTTAATCGAGATTGCTAAGGTGTGCATTGAAAAGGATATATATGTATTGTCTGATGAAATCTACGCAGAGCTTACGTATAAGGGAGACCATGTATCGATTGCTTCTTTACCCGGCATGAAGGAAAGAACAATAATGATTAACGGTTTTTCAAAGGCTTATGCCATGACCGGATGGAGACTTGGATACGCATGCGGACCCAAAGAAATCATTCAGCAGATGACAAAGATTCATCAGTTTTGCATCATGTGTGCGCCCACAACCAGCCAGTACGCAGCAATAGAAGCGCTTAAAAACGGCGATGACGACGTTAAGATGATGCGTGAATCTTACAACCAAAGAAGAAGATTCTTGCTTAATGCCTTTAAGGAAATGGGGCTTGAATGTTTTGAGCCTTACGGTGCATTCTACGTATTCCCCTGCATTAAGGAATTTGGAATGACAAGCGATGAATTCGCCACTCGTTTTCTTGAAGAAGAAAAGGTTGCTGCAGTTCCCGGAACCGCATTCGGCGAAAGCGGAGAGGGCTTTTTAAGAATCTCCTATGCGTATTCTTTAGAGAGACTTAAAATGGCAATGGAGAGGCTTGCACGCTTCGTAGAAAAGCTTAGGAAAGAACAGGGCAGATAATGCATATAGTTTTACATGAGCCGGAAATACCGGCAAATACAGGAAATATCGGCCGTACCTGTGTAGCAACAGGTACGGCTTTACATCTGATTGAGCCTCTTGGTTTCAGGATAGACGAAAAATCAATTAAACGCGCCGGAATGGATTACTGGGAGCACTTAGACGTAAGAACTTATATTAACTATAAAGACTTCCAAGAAAAGAACCCCGGAGCCAAAATCTGGTATGCCACAACAAAGGCAAAGCATTGTTACACAGATGTTAAATTCGGACCTAACGATTACATCATGTTTGGTAAAGAATCAGCAGGCATCCCCGAAGAAATCTTGGTTGAAAACGAGGAAACCTGCATAAGAATTCCAATGGAACCAAAGATTAGATCACTTAACTTATCAAACTCTGTGGCAATTGTTTTGTATGAAGCTTTAAGGCAGCAGAACTTTGCAGGAATGGAAACAGAAGGAAAACTTCATAGATTGGATTGGAAAGAATAGGCTGACAAGTATGCAAGGAACTCTTCTCGATTTAATAGGTGAAATATTCAAAGAAAAATACAAATCTTTGGGATGGAAAAAGCAAGGACCTAATTTTAGACAAATAACAAAAGATGGTCTGGGAAGAATAATCAATTTCCAAAGTTCACAATGGAATTCTAATGAGAATTGTTCTTTTTATATTAATTATGGATTGTATATCGAATTATCCGAAGAACCGGAAAATGATTCTTTCAAAGAATATGAATGCCAATTAAGGAGAAGGACAGTTTACAACAAAGGTGTGTATACAATAACTAAAGATACAGACTTTAGTGAAATAAAAGATATTGTATGTACCGCTTTATGTGAAGCTGATGCATTATTCGATAGTTTGCCCACAAAAACTGCTTTTATCGAATACATATTGGATAAAGGGAAAGATATACCGGGGGTATTGAATTTAAGAACTTGCATCCTCTTATATAAGCTTGGATATGGCATAGAAATATACAAGAATATAAAGGACGAACGAGGCCCATTCAGGAAACTAGCCGGACTAATAGAGCAAGAAAATGGAATAGAGAGAGTTGATGACCCGATAGTTTCAATTACAGATGCTCATTTAATCGAATTAATTGAGAAAATGGGTAGAAAAGAGCTTGTTCATAGCAGCGCCGAAAGCGATAGTTTTAAAGCATATCGTGAGGCAGAAACTATCAATGATCCAACTGTTTTTTCAAAGCTTCTTGAAATAGCGATGAAAGAGGGAAAAGCAAACAAGAGTATGCGCAGTGAAGTGTATTCTTTTATTGCTATAGTCTTAAAAAATGTATTTAATGAAGAGGCTTGCCGGTTTTTAGTAAATCAAGTTGAAAAAGAAAAGGACAAGAGTGTACGAGCTAGATTACTTGATTCGGTAAGCCGTTTGTCTGTTTCAGAAAACATTGATATCAGCCCATTAGTGATATGCTCAAAAAGTGACAATTCCCGTGTTAGGTGTGATGCATTAAGGGCACTGGGTGCCTTCTCATCGGAAGAAGCTAAGGACGCTTTGGCATACTATCTGGTGCAGGATGATGAAAAGAAATACAAATATGAAATCTTGTATGCAGTAGCTTCACTTGGAAGGATAGGAATTTCATCGGATGTACCGCTTTTAGAAAAATGGCTAAACAGTAAGAATAGCGATATAAAGAGTGCGGCAAAATATGCCATAAATAGAATAGAATATGGGGTACGCTATAAAGGATTTAATCTGTAATATGAGCTAATATAAACGCACCATTGGAATGGTTCCAATGGTGCGTTGTTTTGATCATTTTTCTTTTTGAACATATTTCCATTCCATTTCATTTCTAGAAAAAGTTTCACGGAATAACAAAGTCGGAAAACCTATGTTTCTTCTATTCATCTCAGCTTCTATTAATCCTTCAACATCATCGTCATCTTCGCTAAAGTATGAATTTGTAACCTCTCCGTTTGAGATGTCTGCAAATTCCCAAGCTCCAACCGAATCATATTGCATAATAACAAATACATCCGTATTTAACACTTTTGATATTTCGATAAGAAGAGCATAATCGTTAATTTCCCGTGCTTCAATCATCTCAATCCACTCTCCGATAGGCTTGGAAATAGCGATTTTTCGCTTTAGATCGTTTGCAATTTCATCAGAAAAGGAATTTGGAATATCATTTAAATCTTCATCATAACGAAGGTGACGCAGATTCCCATTTAATCGCTGATATACTAATTCTATAATTTTATCCGGATTGTTTACTTTAATGTATGCGTGTTCACAATTCATGGCATTCTCCAAGGATGAAAAAAGTTGGGTTTATGCGCTTTTAGCATAATGAATACTACAATCGTCTTTGCTCTGAGTATTTGCTTATCCAGCCGTCTTCTGTATACAATTCACCTGAAAGGCCATCGCTCAATTCTGCAATATTTTTACCGTCTTTGATTAAAGAAAATTCAGAATGGTCTTCCAACATACAAAGCATGTTGTGTATAGATAAATCAACAACCATAGGAATTATATCTTCAATTAGCTTTTTCTGGTTGTTATCTAATGATGATATTCTTTCAAATAATCTTAGAGAAGCTTCATCCTTCATTAATCCCTGAATTCTCTTATCAAACACTCGGATTGTTCGGTCTCTTACATCGCTCATTAATGTTTTCCCAAATTCATCTAATAAATCGTTCATTAGTCACACCTCTATATATTGTTATTCGACAATTCTTTTGATGGAATAAGTATCACATTTAAGATACAAATGTTCTTGCTTTCGCTAGCTCTTTCTGTCAAATAGGGACAACAGCTTCTGCATTATATTTGAATTAGCCACCTTATCTGAAGTATCAGAAAAAGGAATCTGCCTGAAACTAAAACCTGTAAAATTGTTTTTCTCGATTAAGTTCTTTATCTTATCAGACACAAATATCTCAGAAACACTTCTCTTTTCACGAAAAATATCGTAACCAGAACACGCCTGTTCATCAAAAAAAGTTTTCATAGGAATAAAAGTATAATAATTGTATTTCTCGTTGAATACATATTGACTCTTGTTTAGGTCAAAAGCCTCAATAAAACTTTCTATATACATTAATGAGTATTCATTATTTACTGTTCCTGTACGTTTATCTATTAATTCTACAGGAAAAAAAGAAACTCCGATAATCCCTTCTTTTTTTATTTCTTCGACTACCCGTTTATGAAAAACCGGCCAATCAACTACATTATTTAAAAAGTCGTTTTTTATTTCTCCCTCTCCTGAATCATAGAAAAAAGAAATCTTAGGCCATGTGAAGTTGATTTTTTCTCTATAAATCACATTAGAAAAAAACCTTTTTTTACCCCTTTAACCTCAATTTCTTTTAAATTGCTTTCTGATGCAAAGATGAATGGTCTGTTCTGATTCTCAGCTTCATCGAATAAGTCCATATCATAATTTAGTGTATATATCATATCTCATCCTTTCTATAGCATCCTAAATGCCATATGAATACAGTAAAACAGACCCTTATTGTTTCATTAATTGCTTATTCTTCTAATCTTGCCGGCAGCAGGAAAATTCGGATATATAAATTCCCATAGGGTATTACAGCAATTGCATCTATACCATTTATCGGCAAACCATTTCACCTTTTTGCCGTACATGTTGCGGCCTACATAATGAGGCCTTTTTACAGGAACATCTGAAAAAAGGCCACTTTGAGTACCCTGCTCAAAATAATCTTTAATTTTTTCAAATTGTTCATATGAATAGATTTCTGTTTCTATCAATATGTTACATTCACACATATCCATTCCTTTAAAGTCACCTCAGAAAAAAAGAGTCCTTTGAAAACATATGCATAAAACTTCACAGCAATGTGCCAAACCCATTGTTGTACTAAAGAGCATAGTTAACAAAAGACTATTCATCTCGTTGAAATATGAAATTTCCCCTTGTGATTTGAAATATACCATTGATAGACTAAAATGTAAAGTATTCTTCGAAAATAATTTGTAATCAGTGTTAATTATGTTAAAAAAGAGTATAATATTACCATATCATCAATCTAGGAATTAACATACGAGATACAAGTCTGCTGAAAGATTTGAAATTCAGATTAAATTTCTTTTTAAAGAAACAAGCAAATGTGCTAGGCTGATTTCGAAGTATGAACGTCGTGCTCGTTTTAGAAGAGAGAATATAACAATAACCATAGAACATGGAACTGAATGATGCATTCTTGAATAATAAGAGGGGCTAAAAAACTCGCGTAAATATGTATTGTTAAGAAAAAGCACCATGCGATTGAATCGCATGGCGCTTTTTTATTCATCCGTCTTAGCAAGAGAGAAAATAAATTCAGATCCGACGCCTTCTGTGGAAATAACGTTTATGTGCTCGTTGTGAGCCATAATGATTTCTTTTGTAATTGAAAGGCCAAGGCCGGTGCCTTTTTTGTCGCGGCCGCGGGAAAGGTCTGATTTATAGAATCTGTCAAAAACAAGCTTTTGGTCGTCCTTTGGAATACCGATACCCTGGTCTTTAACGGACACAAATACTTTTGAGTGCTTTTCCGTTGTCTCAATTCTGATTGTTGAATTGTGATGAGAAAACTTAATTGCGTTATCAAGGAGGTTATATATAACCTGCTGGATTTTTGTTTCATCTGCATGTACGGGAAGCACATCGCCTGTAAGCACCAAGTCAACCTGAATCGCCTTTGCGGTGCAGGTGCCTTCGAAGGTTGCAACAGTGTTTCTTATTACTTTGTTTATATCAAAGTCTGTAATGTCTAGCACCATGCCCTTCATGTTTAAGTTGTTAAGTGACAAAAGGCCGTTTGTAAGCTTAGTAAGTCGTTCGGTTTCGCTAAGCACGATTCCCAAATATTTGTCCATCATTTCGGGAGGAATGGTGCCGTCAATCATGGCCTCGAGATAACCTCTTATTGAAGTAAGGGGCGACCTAAAGTCGTGAGAGACGTTTGCGATAAATTTCTTTTGGTTATCTTCCGAACGGGCGATTTCGCTTGCCATGTAAGAAAGGGTCGCAGCCAAATATCCCATTTCATCGTCTGAATCTATGGAAAACTCGTAGTGAAGGTTACCGGATGCATATTGCTCTGTTGCGTAGGTAACTTTTCTTAAAGGCACATAAACCATTTCCGTAAAGAAAAATAAAATGATTAGTGACAAAGCAAAGAGGATAATTAAAAGTAAGTAACACACTCTTAAATAGTCATCGCTTTGTTTTTCGATATCAGCGATTGAAGAGTGGATAACCACGTATCCTTTTACCTTATAATCTGCGGTGATTGGCGCAAATACGCTAAGCACTTCTTCGTCAAAAGAATCAAAGAAGGTTCCCGTGGTGTAGTAGGAGTTACCGGTGATTGTAGGGTCAAAGCCCGATATCACCAAGGTTTCATCTACGTTAATGGGAAGCTTTGAGCTTAAGATCATGGTTCCCGAAGGGTTTATAATCCATATTGTTGCAGAAAGAAACACGTCCAAATCGTCTATCTGCTCCTTAACTTCAGGAAGGGAAGTGTCGAGCTTATAGAGGTCTGCGGCATAGGTGTTTGCAATAAGGTTTGCTTCTCTGTAAAAAGAAGCCGCTTTTTCTTTTAGCATTTTCTGGTAAACCGTTTGTGACACAAAAGAGCTTACGATAATAAACCCAAAAACACCAAATATGATATATGCAAGTAAGAATTTAAAATACAGTGTCTTTTTCACCGTTATTCCCCTTTATAGGTTAGTTTCCGGGATTTACTTTTGATTCAAATTTGTAGCCTACGCCCCAGATGGTGCTTATTTTCCAACTGTCGTGATCGTTAATCTTTTCTCTTAATCTTTTTATATGAACGTCAACGGTACGTGTGTCTCCGATGTATTCATATCCCCAGATTTTATCAAGAAGCTGTTCTCTTGTGAAAACGTGGTTTGGATTAGAGGCAAGATAGTATAAAAGCTCCAATTCCTTTGGAGGCATATCAACTGCCTCTCCGAAGTATAGAACTGAGTAGTTGGTTCTGTTTATTGATAAATCGGGATAAGAAACCTTTTCATCAGCATCTAAAACAGGAGCAGCAACCGAAGGCTTAGCACGTCTTAAAACGGCTTTTGCTCTTGCAACAAGCTCTTTAGAATCAAAGGGCTTTTCGATGTAATCATCGGCCCCCATTTCAAGGCCCAATACTTTATCAAACACTTCACCCTTTGCGGAAAGCATGATAATAGGCACCTGAGACTTTGAACGGATTTCTCTGCATACCTGATATCCGTCGATTCCGGGAAGCATGATATCTAAAAGGATCAGGTTTGGATTGTATCCTTCGAAAGCCTGGAGGGCGGATTCTCCGTCATTTACAATCTTTGTATCAAAGCATTCCTTAATAAGGTACAAAGAAATCAACTCAGCAATATTATTGTCATCGTCTACGATTAAAATCTTTTGCTTGTTTATCATGAGGTCTCCTTTATTTAAATTCAACGATGGTTACGCCTGCATCGCCTTCACCGTGCTCGCCGGCTCTGTAGGATTTAACATATTTACATTTCTTTAAATAAGATGTGACTGCGTTTCTAAGTGCACCGGTTCCTTTGCCGTGAACGATTCTTACGCTTGGAATATGGGAAAGGTATGCATCGTCAAGGTATTTATCCAAAACGGCCAATGCTTCGTCAACAGTCTTTCCTATGAGATTGCATTCATAAGAAATGTTTGTAGACTTTGACATCTTTAAGCTTCCGGAGCCGCTTTGCTTCTTTATGCCGGGGCCTGAAATTGTCTCTTCCTGCACAAATGCCAAATCATTAATGTTTGCTTTAGAGCGAATGATTCCGCACTGCACAAAGAGATTTCCTTTGTCATCGGGCATTGAGCTTACGGTGCCTTTTAGGTTTAAAGAAACTATCTTGACCATATCTCCAAGGTGCAAGTCTTTAGCTTTAATACCGCTGTTTGCATTGGTTTCTTTCTTTATAGCAAGCTTTGAGTTTTTGTCATTTAACTGATTTCTAAGGCCTTCTCGCTTCTTCTCAAGGTCTTTCATGGAAAAGCCTTGACCGTTTTTTTGAATGGCGCGGATGGTTTCATCGGCAAATTCTTTTGCTTCGGCGATGATATCACGGGCCTCTTCGTTTGCGTTTCTAAGGATTTTATCCTTTGATTCGTTAAGCTTATCGGTTTTTTCTTTTAATAGAGCGCGTTCTTTTTCAATGGCTGCCTTTTGCTCTTCTATGTATAGCTTATCTTTTTCAATCGAAACTCTGGTGGTTTCCAGGTTTGAGATAACATCTTCAAAACGCTCGGATTCATCGGTAATCTGTTTCTTCGCTGCTTCAATTATGTCATCGGATAAGCCAAGCTTTGAAGAAATGGCAAAGGCGTTACTCTTTCCGGGAATTCCGATTAAAAGCCTGTAGGTGGGAGAGAGGGTCTCTACATTAAATTCACAGCAGGCGTTTTCCACAAATGAAGTGGAGAGAGCGTAAATCTTAAGCTCACTATAGTGAGTGGTCGCCATGGTGCGGATGCCTCTGTCATGAAGGAAATTAAGTATCGCAATGGCAAGGGCTGCGCCTTCCGTAGGGTCGGTTCCCGCACCAAGTTCATCGAATAAACAGAGGGAATTTTCGTCTGCATGCTTTAAAATGTGGACAATGCTCTTCATATGAGAAGAGAATGTGGATAAGCTTTGCTCAATGCTTTGCTCATCGCCGATATCCGCATAAACTTCGGTAAAGACAGAAAGCTCGGATTTATCGTTTGCGGGGATGTGAAGGCCCGCCTGACCCATAAGGGTGAATAAACCAACTGTCTTTAATGTAACTGTTTTACCGCCTGTGTTTGGACCTGTGACCACTAAAAGATCGTAGTCTTTACCAAGAGGTACATCGATTGGCACCACTTTCTTTTTATCAAGTAAGGGGTGGCGCCCCTTTTTTATGTTTATGTATTTATCTTCGTTAAAAACGGGACGAGAAGCTTTCTCATCCATGGCAAGCTTCGCTTTTGCAAAAGTAAAGTCTAGGAAAGTCATAAACTTTTGGTTTGTTTGTAAAGCCGGAAGGTGGTCGGAAAGCTCTGCCGATAAATTAGCCAAAATCACAGCAATTTCTTTTTGCTCATCTAAGTGAAGCTCGCGAATTTTATTGTTTAAATCAACGATAGCCTGAGGCTCTATGAAAAACGTTGAGCCTGAAGAAGACTGGTCGTGCACCATACCGGACACCTGACCTTTGTACTCGCTTTTAACGGGCACGCAGTAACGGTCGTTTCGCATTGTGACAACGGAGTCTTGAAGGTAAGACTTTAAAGAACCGTTAACCATCTTATTAAGCTCTGAATGGATTTTTTCATTAGTCTGCTGAAGGCTTTTTCTAATTGATTTTAGAGTAGGGCTTGCATCGTCTGCGATGTTTCCTTCTTCATCAAGGATACACCTGTCAATTTTTTTTGACACAAGTGTCATGGGCTCTAAAAGCTCGAAATAATCAGATAAAGAATCGCCTTCATCGTCATCTTTTTCTTTGGCCCCATAGGTTTTTACTCTGTTAACATTGTTTAAAAAACGGGCAAAAGAAAGAAGCTCCGAAGCCATTAAGGTAGAGCCTATTTCAAGGGATTTCATTGCAAATCCCAAATCTTTGTTTGAGCCAAAGCTTATGCTTCCTTTGGAAAAAAGTCTGGATAGAGCGTCCTGAGTCTGGGTCTGGGCCTCTTCGATATCAGACAAAGATGTCATGGGAAGAAGGTTTTTGCAAAGCTCTTTTCCGGGTGCGGAATCGGCATGCTCTACCAGCATAGAAATAATATTTGTATATTCAAGAGTAGATAAAACTTTTTCGTTCATAAAATATCCTCATAGCCTTAAAATCACTGTTAATTTTATCATACGGGGGCGCTCTTTACAATAAAGTCGCAGGTGGATATACTCTTAATATGAGGCATTTGGAGGGATAAAATGACTGAAGAAGAACTCAAAAAAATAGAAAAAGAAAACGGCACAAAAGACGACTTTGTTTTTATGCGTGAGGAAATAAAGGCGCGCCCCATTAACAGAAAGAAACTTGCCAGAAACACTATTGTGGCGGCTATTTCTGCGGTGGTTTTCGGAATTGTCGCTTGTGTCACTTTTGCTTTAATTGCTCCTTTTGTAATGGAGAAGTTTTCAGAAAGAGATGACGCCAAAACAGAAGAAGCGCTCACTCCGATTTCTTTTCCCGAGGAAACAAAGGAAGAAGAGATGAAGCCTGAAGATATGCGTATCGAGGCGGAAGAACCGGAAATTGACTACAGTCAGTTTGCGGCAATGGAAGAGCAGGAAATAAAGAATCTTATAAACAGTATCACTTTTACCGTAAATGATTATCAAAACCTTTACAGGTCCTTATCAGACATTGCAAATACTGCGGCAAAGTCTATGGTGAGGGTGACTCCCATAAAGCAAAACACCGACTGGCTTAACAATATATATGAAAACACAAGCGAATTGTCGGGCCTTATTTTGGCACAGACTGAAAACGAGATTTTCATTGCCACAAAGTACGGCGCAGTTAAGACCTGCGAAGAAATCGTTGTAACATTTGTAAACGGTATTCAGGCAAGGGCCGAGCTTATTAACTATGACCTTGCAACGGATATCGGAATGCTTAGTGTAAAGACTGCGGACATTAATGAAGTGACCAAAGAAAGCATAGCTGTTGCGACAATGGGAAATTCAAATATGGCAGGGCTTGTGGGATCGCCTGTTATAGCTGTGGGTAGCCCTATGGGAACTTACAATTCGGTTAACTACGGAATGGTGACTGCAAATTCAAACAAGCTTACGGTAACCGACAATTTATACAGGCAGATTGTTACAAATATTTACGGAAGTATGAATGCTTCTGGAATCGTGATAAACCTTCGCGGAGACGTGGTGGGAATTATCGATACAAAATATTTACCAAACGATGCAAGAAACCTTATAAGCGCAATCGGTATTACGGAATTAAAAAGAACCTTTGAACGTCTTATGAACAGAGAAGACGTGGTGCTTCTTGGAATCACAGCAAGCGACGTCCCTCAGGCGGGAATCTCCCAGGGAATGCCGGAAGGCATCTTTGTGCTTTCCGTTTTGTTTGATTCAACCGCCATGAATGCGGGCATTCAAAGTGGGGATATCATTTCTCAAATAGGAGAAACAAACATTTATAAGTTCGGAGATTTTCTTTCTGCATTAAAGGCCATACCTCAGGGCGAAGAAACAAAGATTGTAGTTAACAGGAACGTTCAGGGAACATATAAGCAAGTTGAATTATATGCGACTTTTGAAAAAATAAACAAATAGAAAATGGAGAAGTTATGAAGTATATTCAGGATTTACACGACGGAGATCATGTGCAGGGAGTGTATTTGTGTAAGCACAAATCATCGGCCGTAACAAAAACGGGAAAGCCCTACGACAATGTAATTTTGCGAGATAAGACAGGCTCAATCGATTGTAAGATTTGGGACGTGGGAAGTGCGGGAATCGCTGATTTTGAAGCACTTGATTACGTTGATATAGTGGGAGATGTTTCTTCTTTTAACGGAGCTTTACAGATAAGCATTAAAAGAGCGAGAGTTTGCACAGAAGGTGAATACGACCCTAAAGATTATCTTCCCGTAAGTGAAAGAGACAACGATGAAATGTACAAGGAACTTCTTGGCTATATCGGAGAGATTGAAAACCATTATTTAAAGGCTTTGCTTGAAGAGTTTTTCTTAAAAGACGAAGACTTTATAAAGAAGTTTAGGACATCAAGCGCCGCTAAGAGTGTGCACCATTGCTTTATCGGCGGGCTTTTAGAGCATACTGTTTCTGTGACAAATACATGTAAGTTCTTTGCCCTTAAATATACTTTCCTTAAAAAGGACCTTGTTATGACAGCGGCAATGCTTCATGATATTGCAAAGGTAAGGGAGTTTTCGCCTTTCCCCACAAACGATTACACCGATGAAGGAAACCTTCTTGGACATATCGTGATGGGTGCCGAAATGGTTGGCGAAAAGATAAGATACATTGACGGTTTCCCGGAAAGCTTGGAGAGCGAGCTTAAGCACTGTATTTTAGCGCATCACGGAAAGCTTGAATTCGGATCGCCGAAGAAGCCCATGCTTGTGGAAGCGGTTGCTTTAAACTTTGCAGACGATATGGATGCAAAGATGGAAACATTTAAAGAAATCTTTGCGGCAACAACAGAGACGGGTTGGCTTGGATACAACAAGCTTTTGGACATAAACCTTCGTGTCACAAAGCAAGAGGAATAAGTGTGTTAACAAAGAATCAGGAAATTGAATTAGATATTTTGACACTTGGCTCCGAAGGAGAAGGCATCGGAAAGACAGATGACGGCATGACCGTTTTTGTGGCTGATGCGCTCCCCGGGGACAAAGTGCTTGCCCATATTGTGAAGGTGAAAAAGACCTATGCGTACGCAATTATCGCTAAAGTCTTAGCACCTTCTTCTTTTCGTGTGACGCCAAAGTGCAGCGTGGCTGCAAAGTGCGGAGGATGCAATCTTCAGCATTTAGATTATAAAAAGCAGCTTGAGTTTAAGGCCCGGAAAGTACGCGATTGCATCGAAAGAATCGGCGGAATAAAGAACCCTCCCATGGAAGAAATCGTAGGAGCGGATGATGCTTTTTATTATAGAAACAAGGCCCAATTCCCGGTAGGAAGAAGCAAAGACGGAAAGGCTGTAATCGGCTTTTACAGAAAGCATTCTCACGATGTAGTGGCAAACACAAACTGCGGTATTCAGGCAAAGATAAATGAAAAGATAATGAATGCCGTAGAAAAGTTTTTAAACGAATATAAGATTAAGGCCTACGATGAGACTCTAAAAGAAGGCCTTGTTCGCCATGTGTTTACAAGAGTAGGATTTGTAACAAAAGAAGTGATGGTGTGCCTTGTTATAAATGGCGACAGCATAAAGCACAGCGAAGAATTGGTTTCTACTCTTAACGAGGTTATTGAAAAAGAGGGATATGTTTTAAAGAGCGTTTCTTTAAACATAAACAAGAAAGATACAAATGTGATAATGGGCGAAAAGTGCGTCCCTTTATACGGAGACCTTTATATAGAAGATTATATCGGTGATATAAAATATAGAATCTCACCGCTTTCTTTCTACCAGGTGAATCCTGCGCAGACAAAGAAACTGTATGATTTGGCAAAGGAATATGCAGGGCTGTCCGGAAATGAAGTTTTGTGGGATTTATACTGCGGAATCGGAACAATTTCTTTGTACCTATCTAAGAGTGCAAAAAAGGTTTACGGCGTTGAAATTGTGCCTGAAGCAATTGCCGATGCAAAAGAAAACGCAAAGATAAACGGAATTGAAAACGCAGAGTTTTATGTGGGAGCGTCGGAGGACGTGGCGGATTCTTTGCCAAAGCCCGACGTAATTGTGGTAGATCCTCCGAGAAAAGGCTGCGATGAAAAGCTTTTAAACACCATCGTATCCGTGGCGCCCAAGCGCCTCGTATATGTATCCTGCGACCCTGCCACTTTGGGAAGAGACTTAAAGTTTCTTTGCGCAAACGGGTATGAACTAAAGAAAGTAAGGCCCGTGGATCAATTTCCAAATACGGTTCATGTGGAGACCTGTTGTTTGCTCGAACGACTTCGAAATGCAAAGGATCATGTCACGTTTACGCTTGATATGGAAGACTATTATCGGATTAAGGACGCAGAGGCAGATAAAGAAAAACGATAATATAAACTAATCGTTTTTGGTCAGCTGATGGTAATAACTAAGCAAGCGTTGCAAAGTTGTGTCATCTGCGCTTTGAGCATCGTTTATCAGTTCAAATAAGAGAGGCTCATTATTTTTCGAAATACTGATTACATCCGGTGATACATCATTTGTCTCTCCGCAAAGATAAGCTGCAGATGTTCCTAGTTTTTCAGCAATTGTCATAAGAACTTGCGGTGAGGGGGAACGGTCACCCGCTTCATATCTAACGTAGGATGCCGAGGTTAAGCCTATTTTTCTTGCTGCTTCCGCCTTAGAAAGATTAAGCCTTTCCCTTGCGGACTTTAATCGTTCCGGAACAAGTGTATTAGATGATGAATACATAAGAAACCTCCTTGACAATTACCAATGGTAACAATACAATATTACCATTGGTAATATTGTATAAGCCAAGTTTATGTATGTCAAGGAAGGTGTTAGATTATGAAATTTGAAGTAGAAATGTCACAGGAACAACTTAACCTGTTGATTTTATCTACGGAAGTCTACGCTCGTGCTTTGATGAATCAACCGGATTTGGTTGCTGACATTTTAGCTGAAGATAGGTTCTTTTATGATCGTGTTATGGAAAGTTGGAAGTAGCAGGAGGGGAAAGACTTGGAGAAAAAAGCAATAATACAGTATAAGAAGAGATTTGATGATATCAGGCACGAAGAGAATGGCATTGAATTCTGGTATGCAAGAGAGTTGATGGAACTGCTTGAATATGCTCAATGGAGAAATTTTGAGAAGACTATAGAAAAGGCAAAGACTTCTTGTGAAAACAATGGGATAACTGTAACGGATCATTTTGCTGATGTCAGCAAAATGATAAAAATCGGTAAAGGCGGTAATCGAGAAGTTGATGATTATATGCTCACTCGCTATGCCTGCTATCTCATTGCTGAGAATGGAGATCCCCGTAAGGAACAGATCGCATTCGCGCAGAGTTATTTTGCGGTGCAAACAAGAAAGCAGGAACTTATTGAAGAACGAATTGCATATATAGAAAGAACAGAAGCGCGTGGTAAGCTTAGGGAGTCGGAA